>Ga0155695_116_pt2 | contig 10575 bp, 12 predicted proteins | sample RifCSPlowO2_01_FD_107352 | JGI IMG/M metagenome (GOLD analysis project Ga0155695, IMG submission 107352) | Candidatus Sungbacteria bacterium RIFCSPLOWO2_01_FULL_47_10 | reverse complement strand
CACGGAATTGAGCGAAAAACGGGATCACGACGCAAACCCGAGTACGATGGGAATGCTGGATGCGATGTCGCGCGGCGTGAAGTCGTCCGGCGCCGATATCGGTTTGGGTTTTGACGACGATGGAGACCGTGTTGGGGCGGTTGACGAACGGGGCGAGATTGTTTGGCCGGATCGTATTCTGATTCTTCTTTCCCGCGCGATTCTTGAACAAAAGCCCGGCGCAAAAATCGTTTTTGACGTAAAATGCACCGAAGCGCTTCCTGAGGACATTAAGGCGCATGGCGGGGAGCCGATTATGTGGAAGACGGGGCATTCATATATAAAACAGAAAGCAAAAGAAGTCGGAGCGGCACTGGCGGGGGAACGATCGGGACACATTTTTTTCCACGAAGGGTATTACGGATACGACGACGCGACATTTGCTGCCCTAAAGCTTCTCGATTTCATTTCAAAAAATCCTTTTACGGTTTCCAAAATAATCGGCAGTCTTCCGCGGTACGTAACGTCTCCCGTGTGGCATGCGCCGGTGAGTGACGCGGAAAAATATGGAATCGTTGAAAAAATCGCGGCAGATTTTAAAAAAGAATACGGTGCGAATAAAGTGATCGATATTAATGGCGCGAGGGTGTATTTTGAAAACGGCTGGGGCCTGATTCGCGCCTCTTCGAATGTTTCCGCCCTTGTTTTGGTATTTGAAGCAAAGACGGAGGAAGGACTGAAAAAAATTGAAGCGGTTTTTCGCGAAAAACTTTCAAAATTCCCAGAGGTCGGCAAAAAATGGGAGAGCGGATAACATCAACCTCGCTCGCCTCGCTTTCGCTCCCACGAAGCGGGTCGAGAACATACGTTAAACCGTAAGGAGTCAAAATTAAGTTAGTGTGGCACTAGCCGCAAAAGCCCGGCGGGCTTGCGTTCAAAGAGGCCGGAACCTCAATCCATTATGATCCTTCGTCAATTAACTTCGGCATTGAATAAGACATTCAGCGCAAAAGACCTTATTTTTATGGCGGCTCTTTTTGTTGCCCTTGCGCTTTTCAGCCGCTATTTGGAATTAAAGCAGAGGCCTGCGCCCGAACCCGTTGCTTGCACCCAGGAAGCGAAACTTTGCCCCGACGGGTCGTATGTTGGCCGCACCGGCCCGAATTGCGATTTTCAAGAATGTCCGGGCGTTGAAAAAGAGGAATTAAGAGTTGGGAATGGATTTGATTCAGCAGGCCTGAAAACTTATAAAAATGAGCTTTTTTCCTACGAAATCAAATACCCGGATGGATTCATTATAGTCGATAAGCCAACAAATCCTGACGCAAAAATCCTATACTCAGCAAAAGAACCGAACGGTTTCTTCTCCCTATTTATAAGTGAGTTGAGATTTCGAAAAGGTCATGAGATTGATCGGTTTGTTTATAATTATTATCCCTTTGATGATGCGAGTTTTGCTGATGGAATTAATATTAAGGATCAACAATTGATAAATAATATTACTGTTTATCCATATGTTCTGGTGAGCAGTGGTTCACATACTTATTTTTTTTCTTATTGATGAATACTCAGGGATACAGATAAACTATTTTGACGGACCCATCGTATCAAACCCGTACGCAGAGGACTATGAAAAAATTATTCACTCCTTTCGCGTCATTAATTTTATTCGTACAAATGACCCAGTTCAATGGAAAACATATAGGAATGAAAAATATGGTTTTGAAATAAAATATCCGCAAGATTTGATTATCAATGAAAATTCTCCCGACCCGGCGAGTGGTAGCGGATTTACATTCACTACAAAAAATTATTATAATAAATTTGATAAATCAGTTTTACGTGTTTACGTCCTTCCAAAAAATTCCTTTTATGGATTGTCAATGGAAATGCAATTTGAAAATCTAAAAAAAGATTCACGAGTTGAGGTGGTAAAACAAGCGCATACACTTGTTGATGGACTTGGCGCGGAATATATAATTTTGAGATCCGGCCCACCCACGGAATCTAGGGAGTGGTATATTGCAAAATTTGTTTCTGATGATACCGATCAATATTTTCAGATTGAAGGGCCAGATATTTCCGGCGCACTTTCCCTTGATGAGTTTCTTATGATCCTTTCAAGTTTTAATTTTATCAAATAATGTTGCTATGTTAATAGATATCATTCGCGTTCCCATAAAAATGGAGACTGTGCAAGAGCATGCGAAAGATCAGTTCGGAATTTTGTTAAGATGGTTGTCGATAAACTCACTACCGAATTCAAAAAGAATATGGAATAAGAAGAACTTTTGCGAAAAAAGAAACGCCTATAAACAATAATGGATACTGCTATCTTAATTTTACTCATTCCTATCATGGCGGGCCTTATCGGTCTTGCGTGGTTTGTCATGCGGCTTTCAAAAATGAGTCAAACGGGGGACTCAGACGCAAAAGCGCTCCTGATGCTTCAAAATCAGCTGAATGATCTGAACCGTGCAATGGATGCAAAACTCGGCGAATCGACTCGGATGGTTCAGCATCAATTTACGGAATCGGCAAAAATCATTCGGGACGTCACAGAACGGCTTACCAAGCTTGATGAAACCAACCGGCAGGTTGTTAATTTCGCGGATCAACTGCAGAATCTTCAGAATATTCTCCAGAACCCCAAACAGCGGGGAGTTTTGGGCGAATATTACCTCGAAACCGTCTTGAAAAATGTTCTTCCGCCCGGCAGATTCCAGATGCAGTATTCGTTTAAAGACGGTGAAATAGTGGATGCGGTCATTTTTCTCGATAAAAATAAATTTATTCCGATTGATTCAAAGTTCTCCCTCGAGAATTACAACCGCATTCTTGAGGAAAGAAATGCGCAGGAACGGGAACGTCTCGAAAAACTGTTCCGCCAGGATCTGAAAAATAGAATTGATGAAACGTCAAAATACGTGAGGCCTGAAGAAGGGACGATGGATTTCGCGTTCATGTTCATTCCTGCGGAGGCGATTTATTACGATCTCTTGGTTAACCAGGTCGGCGCGGTAAAAGTAAATACACGCGATCTTATCGAATACGCGTTTCGCGACAGGCGCGTGATTATCGTTTCTCCGACCTCTTTTTTGGCGTATCTTCAGACCGTTCTTCAGGGGTTAAAAGCGCTTCAGATCGAGGAGTCCGCAAAAGAAATACGGAAGCGCGTCGAGGAGCTCGGAAAGCATTTATCGTCATACGACCAATTTATGAAAAAACTCGGCGCGAATCTCGGCACGACCGTGAATATGTATAACAGCGCCTATAAAGAATTCGCAAAGATCGACAAGGACGTGTTACGGATAACCGGAGAAGGGGTGGGGATTGAAGTGAAAGCGATTGAAAAACCGGAAGAATGAACACGAAATACTCCGTAATGGGACTACGGGGCATTCTGGACAAACAATAAATTTGCATTCGTGTTTAAAAATTATCCCTTTTGCATATTCGCCAATTCGCGCGAATTGGCGAATATGGCGGAGAAAATATTGGTCGCATATACAAAAACAAAATTATTATAAAAAATAAATTTTTATGAAGCGCTGGTCAATTGTTTTTAAAACATTGGGGAATATAAACCGGTTAAAAATCATTAAGCTTTTGGGCGATGGTAACGCCTTGAGCGTATTTGATATTGCGGGTAAGTTAAAAATTTCCCCGAAGGCCGCGTCAAAGCATTTGATTATTCTGCATCACTTAGACGTACTGCATAATAATGGCAGAGAAGGGCATGTATTTTATTTTTTGAACACAAAAATGCCAAAAGATTTTATGAGGGTCGTGAAGCTTCTGAAGTAATACAACGAAGTCGTTTTTTTTGGTTTGCCCGGTTTAGAGAACAATTCGCGCGAATTGGCGAATGAATTTTATTTTTTATTTTTATCGTTGATTAAAATTTTTATAGAGACTCCGTTTTTATACCTTTTCAAAAATGAAAAACCCGCCAGAGGCCGAAGTCGGCGTGGCGGAAACTTCTTATCATGTCTCAGCACTTTTTATGGTTGTGTTATTGGAGAAGGTCGTTGCTTACTGCGTTGCATGGAACGGTCGTGATGCTGGCAACATGGTTAAAGCCATATGACCTGCTCAAGATCACGGCGAAACAGAGCCCCGTGCGATAGTCTTTGGCATATTTGATACTCCGAACAATATCCTTTACATCGTTATTGCTGGTATTTTGTGTGGAAACTCCACATGCCGTAACAAGGATTGCTATTGCCGCGGAAATTAGAAGGGTATGGAACTTCATTGCTGTTTCCTCCTCGTCCTTTGGTTTTCTTTCTTTTCGGGCTCGTGCCGACTTTTTATCGAAAAAGCGGGTTCGGATTCAACAGCGGTGTTTTGAAGCTCGGTGAAAATCCATCATACCGTTTTCGGATTTCCCCTAAACTCAATTTTTTGGCGTTTTCCCATTCATGGTCAAGCTTACAGTCATGGTTCGTGATCGCGAGGATTTCTTTGCCATCCTCCGTTATACGAAAACCAAGCGTACCGTCGCTATCCCACCACCATGCGGCATCAATAATGAGTCCGTCTTCATGAAACGTAAATCCTTCACCATGGGACAATGCGCCATCACCGGATGTCATACCGTATTCCATACAGAATCGAAAATGCTCGTCGTCTGTCCAACGACGCCCATCAGGACGCACATCGAATGTTTCGTAACAGCCGACACCGTCACCGACGAATGTGATGGCGCGAAGAAGTTCTCCGGCTCCGTTCGGCCCCATCTTCTTCAGGAGTGTTTTCATGCTGAGCATGTTCGTTCTTTTCTCCTTGGGTTTGGCTGGTTTACCTGCTCGCGAGCCGTCGGTCGTGTTTCTTGCGGGTGATGCAAGAGCACTCGCAACCTTTGCATTCTTCGCGATATGCGCGGCGGAGTGCTTCCGTGAGTGACGCGATCGCTTCTTCGGTCAGAAGTTTCTTTTCCACCTGCGCAAAACTTCCCGGCATTCTTTGCATTTCCTGACGTGTTGGCGAAGAGTGAACCCCTTGAAGCCATAGATCGCAAACGGAAAAGAAGCGAACCCCGCGATGAGAACGACGATTAAAATGAGCATTTCCATGCCTATTCCTCCTCGTCCTTTTGTTTTCAACAGGAAAAGCCGTTTTTCAGGCGTTTTCCGGACTGGGATAATTATATCATAATATTTATTATGGTGTCAATGTTGCACACTTTTTTAATCCGTGGTTACCTATAAAAGGCGAGAAGCGCATAAATATAGGTGGCTCACCGATTTCTTTCGTAGTGGAACAAGGATCGGAAGAATAACCATTTGCAATTCGCCGGATGAGCACTCATTTGTAGATTGGCATCACATATTATTGTGTCGGAACAAGTCATAAAAAAAAGATATTTGAGCGTTTTCATCATTCTTGCCGCCTTTCTCCTCGGGCTTTTTGACGCACCCCAGTATTGGAACCGGAGCGTTGATTTGGTGCGGGCAAAAACAGGCATTTCCGATATCGGGTTATTGAATATCATGCCGCCCGTGTTTCAGCCGTTTCGGCTCGGCCTTGATCTTATCGGAGGGACGCATCTCGTCTACCAGGCGGATCTCTCAAGCGTCTCGACGCCCGATTGGGGAGATTCCATGCAAGCGCTTCGGGATGTCATTGAACGCAGGGTCAATATTTTCGGCGTTACCGAGCCCGTGGTTCAGGTTGAAAAACGCAATGAGGATTATCGCCTGATTGTCGAGCTTGCGGGAATACGCGATATCAACGAGGCGATCCGCCTTATTGGAGAAACTCCTTTTTTGGAATTTCGGGAACCGCGACCGGAGGAGGAAACGAAGTCAATTCTCGAGTCGCAGGAAAAAGGCGAGATGCTTGATGAAGATCCTTATTTTTTTGCATCCCCGTTGAATGGAAAATATCTCCGGCGTTCTGCGGTTGATTTTGATTCGACAACAAACAAGCCTGTCATCAGTCTTCAATTCAACGATGAAGGAACCAAACTTTTTGAACACATTACCGAGCGAAACGTCGGGAAACCGGTCGGGATTTATCTTGACGGATACCCGATTTCAGCGCCGGTGGTGCGCGAAAAAATTTCCGGGGGACAGGCCCAGATAACGGGAACATTCACGCCAAACGAAGCGAAACAGCTTGTCGGGCGTCTTAATTCCGGAGCGCTTCCCGTGCCGATTCGTATCATTTCCCAGCAGTCGGTTGAGGCGTCATTGGGCAGTGTTTCGCTTGCACGGAGCGTGAGCGCGGCTTTATATGGATTCGTTGCCGTCGCGGTATTTATGCTTTTTTGGTATCGCTTGCCGGGATTAATTTCTATCCTCGCGCTTTTGGTATACACATCGATCGTTCTTGCGGTCTTCAAGTTTATTCCGGTAACCCTTACGGCGGCAGGTATTGCGGGTTTTATACTTTCGCTCGGCATGGCGGTTGATGCGAACATTCTTATCTTTGAGCGATTCAAGGAGGAACTCCGAAGAGGAAGGAATATGGAGGATGCGCTGAAAGAAGGATTTTCACGCGCGTGGACTTCGATTCGCGATTCGAATGTTTCAAGCATAATTACCGCACTAATTTTATATTGGTTCGGAACTAGTCTTGTGCGTGGGTTTGCGTTGACGCTCGGCGTCGGAGTCCTTATCAGTATGTTTTCGGCAATTACGGTCTCGCGGACGTTTCTCTATGCGCTGTTGAGCCCGAGATTTCAGAGGGTTAGGTTTTTATTTTTAAGCGGCGTTTCACGATAAAATTCGAAGCACGAAATCCTAAATTCTAAACAAATTAAAATTTTCAAAATTCAAAACACCAGACAGTTTTTAGGATATCAGGATTTAGAATTTTTATGGCTATTATTCCAAACAGAAAAATCTTTTATATTTTTTCCGGAACTTTGTTGCTCGCAAGCATTATTTCGCTTTTGGTTTTCGGCTTGAAGACGGGCATCGATTTTACGGGAGGTTCTCTTCTGGAGGTCGAGTATTCGGAGGGGCGCGTGCCGCCGGACGAAATACGGGGCACGCTTGAGGGGTTTGGGCTCGGCAATATTGTGATTCAGGAAACCGAGAATGAGGGATTTATTCTGCGGTTTAAAGAAGTTGATGAGGATACCCATCAGAAAATTTTGTCTGCCTTGCGGGGCGGCGGCGGGGGAGTTTTTGAAAAACGTTTTGTCGCAATCGGTCCGACCATAGGACGCGAATTAAAGGAGCGTTCTTTGTGGGCGATCTTTGTTGTGCTTTTCCTTATCGTGCTCTATATTGCATGGGCGTTCCGAAGGGTATCGAAGCCGGTATCTTCGTGGAAATACGGCGTTGTAGCGCTCATAGCGCTTTTTCACGACGTGCTTATTCCGGTCGGGCTTTTCAGTATTCTCGGCAGATTTGTGCCCGCGGAGGTTGATACGCTTTTTGTAACCGCCCTATTGACAATTTTGGGCTTCTCGGTACATGATACAATAGTGGTGTTTGACAGAATCCGCGAAAATTTGAAAAAAGCGGGGAGCAGGATTGAATCATTCGGAGAGCTGGTGGAAGGAAGCGTGAAAGAAACATTTGTCCGGTCGATAAATACGTCATTTACAGTGCTCTTATCGCTTTCTGCGGTGTTTTTGTTCGGCGGGGAATCGGTCAAATATTTCACTTTGGCACTCATTGTCGGGGTGGTTGCGGGAACCTACTCTTCTATATTTATAGCAAGCCCGCTCCTGGTAACCTGGCAGGAGTGGGAGAAAGACAGGAAAAAGTAATTTAGAAATAAAGATTTTGCCACTTGACATATTTTTTATGTTATTCTATAATTTATTATCAACTAATTCATCGTATTTCGCTTTAAAAGGTGCGAAATACTTCTAAAAACAATGGAGCGTATCACTCTTTCGGTCCATCCAAAGGATGCGGCCGCAAAAATATTAAAGGCGGTTTCTCACAAGCGAACCGAGGATATTTTGGCGAGGCGTTTTGGCCTGAAAGGCGGCAGGCGCCACACGCTTGAATCGATCGGGAAGTCATACGACATCACTCGCGAGCGGGTCAGACAAATAGAAGAAGCGGCGTTGAAAACGCTTTCGGAAAATCCTGCGGCACAAGTCGAGCTGGCATCACTTGCGCCGATATTGAAAAATCATCTTATGAACCACGGGGGCGTTTCGGAAGAGCGGCGTTTTTTTGAGAGTATCGCGGATTCCAAGTATCATCCGCATGTTCATTTTTTGCTTGCTTTGGGTAAACCGGTTTTGCGCACGGAGGAGGATGGCGAGCACCATAATCGGTGGCACGTGAACGAAGAGGTGCTGAAGAAAGCAGAGACGGCAATACGAAGCGCTATGGACGAACTTGATAAAAAAAAGACGGTCGTATCGGAAAACGAACTTTTGGATACGATAAACCGCCACGCCAAGGAAGTATTCGGTGAAACAAAAGATCATAAGTCGCTTCGTTCCTATATGGGCATAACGAAGCTGATTGGAAAAAATCCGTACGGAGAATACGGGTTGGTAACATGGCCGGAAATAAATCCGCGCGGCGTTAAGGATAAGGCCTATGCGGTTCTGGCAAAAGCCGGCAAGCCCCTTCATTTCGTCGATATCGCGAAATTGATCAATAAGACGGGATGGTCAAAAAAGAGCGCCCATCCGCAGACGGTGCACAATGAATTGATTAAGGACAACCGATTCGTTTTGGTGGGAAGGGGATTGTATGCTCTTGCGACATGGGGATATGAACCCGGTACGGTCAGCGATGTGCTGGTTTCGATTTTGCAAAAAACGGGTCAGCCGCTTTCAAAAGAGGAAATTGCGCGCCGGGTTCTTGAAAAGCGGCTTGTCAAAGAGAATACCGTTTTCCTGAATTTGCAGGATAAAAAAAGATTTAAAAAAGTTGAAGGAGGATATACGCTTGTTTAATTCAGAATTCCTTAAACGGCAAAGCAATCAGGTTTTAGGCAGGGCGCACAACTCAAAATTTTGTAAACTTGCTTCGCGGGAATTTGCGAAGCAAGTTTTATAGTAGAAAAAAATTAATTTCCTCGCCGATTTTTGAATTTGACAATTGTGGCATATTTATGCTATAATAATAATGATCCGCGGTGAGAATCGCCGGTACCGGCGTCCGATTGTCGCGGGGTTGTGCCTTCGGGGTATCGTGGTGGTACGGCGGCTCATGCGCTTATTTTAGCAAAAAATAAGGCATCGGGCCGTTCTTGATTATTGATGACGTAATGCCCCGTGTTATGAGACGATAATCCACTGTCCAGTTGCCGGACATGTGGTATAGTTAAGGTATATGGAGACTATTGAATTTTTTAAACTCCAGCTTAGTATTTTTTTAAGGGTTTGGCCCTATGTGCAGTTGACGTGGTGGGCGTGGTTTCCGCCTCTTTTGGGATGGGGGGCGTGGGAGATGTGGAAGCTTTATCTAAAGGTGCGCTATTTTTCGCGCCTGAAATGGGTTTTGCTCGAAGTCCGCATCCCGAAAGAAATTGCAAAGCCGCCGCAGGCAATGGAGCAGATTTTTGCGGGACTCCACTCCGCATTCCGAAATTTTGATTTTGAGGAAAAATATTGGCAGGGGCTTCAAACAGATTATTTCAGTTTTGAAATCGTAAGCATCGGCGGCACGCTCCATTTTTATATTTATACCCCCACCGACTACCGGAACCTCGTCCAATCGCTCGTCTATGCCCAATATCCGGAAAGCGAAGTGCGCGAAGTTGAGGATTATATGACAACACTTCCTTCCAACATTCCAAACGATGAATGGAATTTATTCGGCACGGAATTCAAACTTGCAAAACAGGATGCCTATCCCATACGGACATATAAGGATTTTCTCATCGAGGATATTTCACTCAAAGAAGAAGCGCGCAAGGTTGATCCGCTCTCCGCAGTCGCCGAAGTGATGGCCAATATCAAGCCGCATGAATATATTTTCATCCAATTTTTGAGCCGGCCAACCGGGGATGATTGGAAAAAAGAGGGCGAGGAACTTATCGCGAAGCTTGCAGGCAGGGACGTGCTGAAGCCCAAGAGCGGTATCTTTGGTTTTGGGAGTTATGATCGGTTTGAATTGGGTGAAATATCTAAAATTTTTGGTAGCGGAGAAACGCCTGAAAAACCCAAAAAAGATCAAAAATCGCTTGATATGCTCATGGCGAGACTTACGCCGGGAGAGACCGAAGTGATTAAGGCAATTGAGCGCAATATTTCAAAAATCGGATATGAAACCATACTGCGGTTTACCTATATCGGCAGAACGGGGGATTTCAGCATGATGAATTTTGCGGCAATGCAGGGCTGTCTGCGTCAATTTAACACGATCAATCTGAACAGTTTTAAATCGCAGTCAAAGGCGATGACGACGGCAAAGTGGTATAACCCGTGGAAGGCGCGGGTGAAGCTGAAAAGAAAGCGACTGTATTATAAGCATTTCCGATTGCGCAATCCTTTTACCCGTATGAGATTGCTGAAATCAAAGCCGTTCGTTTTCAATATTGAGGAACTTGCGACCGTGTATCACTATCCCGGAGGAACTGTCGGGGCTCTTACGACCCAGCGAATTGAGGCAAAGAGGGGAGAGCCGCCCCGAGAGTTGCCAATATAGTATTATTGTGGTATAA
>Ga0155695_115_pt2 | contig 10576 bp, 9 predicted proteins | sample RifCSPlowO2_01_FD_107352 | JGI IMG/M metagenome (GOLD analysis project Ga0155695, IMG submission 107352) | Candidatus Sungbacteria bacterium RIFCSPLOWO2_01_FULL_47_10 | reverse complement strand
TTGGCGTTGGCGACTATTGTTTTGGCTTTTGCCTAACACCAGCGAGTGAATTATGGATAAATGACCGCACATTTGATACCCTAAATAAGGATATGAAGAATCACAGAACCATAACAACCACCAAAAGAGAAACGCAACGATTTGCGTTCTTGCTGGCAAAAAAACTAAAAAAGGCCGGGCACGCGAAGCTCGCCGCGGTTATTGCGCTTTCCGGGAATCTCGGCTCCGGCAAAACGACGTTCGTTCAGGGTTTTGCGAAGGGGTTGGGAATTAAAGGTGTGCCCAAAAGCCCGACGTTTATTTTGATGCAGACCCTCGTAATCGGCAACCAGCCCCTCGACGCGGCTCGGGGCAGGCAACCGACCCCGGGGTTTCCTTCGGCTACATGTAGGATAAATCGTTCGGGACGGGCAACCAACAACAAAAGATCCTTTGTTTGTTTGGTGCATATCGATGCGTATCGAATCGAGAAGCCCGCCGAACTTGAACATCTCGGCTTTAAAGAAATTTTGAAGGATCCGCACACCATCACTGTCATCGAATGGGCGGAGAAGGTGAAAGAACTTCTGCCAAAAAATACAATGTGGATTTATTTTGAACATGCGGGGAAAAACAAAAGACACATTACAATAAAATCCTAATTTCTAAATCCTAAACAAATCCAAAATCACAAATCCAAAATTCAAAACGCATATTTCATATTTGTTTTTTTGAATTTAGAAATTGTTTAGAATTTAGGATTTCGAATTCAGAATTTTTACCAATGAAATACGTTATTATTGATTCGAACGCAATCATCCACAGGGCGTTTCACGCGCTTCCTCCGTTTACGGCCCCGGACGGCTCGCCAACAGGGGCCGTATACGGCTTTACGTCCATACTATTGCGTATCTTAAAAGAACTGAAACCGGATTATATCGCGGCCGCTTTTGATACTGCCGCTCCAACATTTCGCCACGCCGCATACGAAAAATATAAAGCGCAAAGAGAACGCGCTCCGGACGAGCTCTACGAACAATTTCCAAAAACAAAAGAGGTTCTTAGGGCGTTCGCGATCCCTGTTTTGGAAAAAGAAGGGTTTGAAGCGGATGACATCATCGGAACGCTTGCGAAAACAATCCCGAAAAAAGACGCAAAAGCGGAAGTTATCATCGTAACCGGCGACATGGATGCGCTCCAGCTCGTCAACGAATGTGTTTCGGTATTCACCATGCGAAAAGGCGTTACCGACACCGTATTGTATGACAAAAAAGCGGTCTTTGATCGATTCGGCTTCGGCCCCGAAACCCTTATTGATTATAAAGCGCTTCGGGGCGATCCTTCGGATAACATTCCCGGAGTGCGCGGCATCGGAGAAAAAACGGCAACCGACCTTCTCAAAAAATATAAAACCCTTGAAAAAATATATGAACTCCTCGAAAAAGGAAAACTGAAAGAGCCCCCGGGAATTATTGAAAAACTTACGGCATCGAAAAACGACGCGTTTCTTTCAAAGAATCTCGCGACCATTGAGACCGGCCTTGATATTAAATTTTCTCCGGCAAAAACCGTCCAGCCGGACGCAAAAGCAATGAACGACATCGCAGAGGTTTTTGAACGGTTCGGATTCAAAAGTTTTCTTGCCCGTATGGCCCCGGAAAAATCAAAACAAGAAAAAGAAACAAACTCAACCCTGCCCTTTTCCGAACACATACAAAAAAATACCGCGCAGACCATAACGGAAAGATCCACCCTGCTGAAATTTTTCAAAAATAAAAGTGTCGCTCTTTTTTTCGATGAAGACGAGCATGTTCTTTTTGTTTCGGACGGTGAAGTCACGGTTCGGTCAACAATGGAATTACTTTCCGGCGCGCCGAATGACGAGATATCCCCGATCCAAACATGTGAAAAAATAATTTTTGACGCCAAGCCGTTTATAAAACAACTTTTGGCAAAAACCGGAACAGTGCTCGAAAAAAAATTTTTTGACATCACCATTGCCGGTTTTCTTCTTTCCACCGTTCCAAAAGACATCACCCCCGAGCGCCTCCTTGCTGCGCACATGAACGAATTCGTTTCGGGCGGACCGGAAATGTGGCTTCATCATTTCTTTCGGCTACGGAAAATCCTTGAAAAAAAACTTAAGGACGAGAACGCGTGGTATATATTCTCGGAAATGGAATTACCGCTTATCCCCATTCTTTCTCAAATGGAAAACAGGGGAATAAAAGTTGAAAAAGAGCCCTTAAAAAAGATGGGGAGCATTTTAAAAAAAAGGCTGGAGGTTATTACGAAAGAAATCCATACCGATGCGGGAGAAAAATTTAATATTAACTCAACGCAAAAACTTGCCTATATTCTTTTTGATAAATTGGAAATTGGTAAAGATATACACAAATTTAAGAAAACCCCCGGCGGCAAAATTTCAACCGATGAAGAACAGCTCGAAGACGTAAAGCTTCTGCACCCGGTAATTCCAAAAGTTCTTGAGTACAGAGAATTAATGAAATTAAAAAGCGCGTACGCAGATTCTCTTCCAAAACTTATCCAAGACGACGGACGAATACATACGTTGTACAATCAGACAAGAACTGCGACAGGGCGGCTTTCGTCCGAAGAGCCAAACCTCCAACATATCCCAATAAAAACTTCCCTGGGAAAAGAAATACGAAGAGCCTTTGTGGCGGATGCAGGGTTCACGTTTGTTTCGTTTGATTACTCACAGCTTGAACTGCGGATCGCTGCAGAGCTTGCGGGAGACCAAAAAATGCTGGAAGCGTTTTCCCGCGACCTTGATATTCACGCGCTTACCGCTTCGGAAGTCAACAACGTTCCCATTGAAAAAGTGACCCCTGAAATGCGCCGAGCCGCAAAAATCCTTAATTTCGGAATTCTCTACGGAATGGGAATGCGCGCGTTTGCCCGCGGATCGGGATTTTCCGAAGCGCAGGCAAAAAAATTCTATGAAGAATACTTCCGCGGTTTTTCCGGCATCAGGCGGTACATTGACGAAACGATCAAATCTGCAAAAAAGAACGGCTTTGTCCAAACTCGTTTCGGGCGGCGCCGGTATTTTCCGGGAATCACGGGTGGCGGCTTCCGCCAAGAGCGGGAAACTGAACGGATGGCGATCAATATGCCGATTCAAGGCACAGCGGCCGATGTAGTGAAGCTTGCAATGGTTGAGGTATCAAAGACGCTCAAGCGGTCCTATTCCGATTCCGAAAACGCGGTTCGTCTCCTGCTTCAAATTCACGACGAACTCCTTTTTGAAATTGCTGAAAGTGAAGAAATCATTGAGAAAGCGATAAAAGATATACGCAGGGCAATGGAAAGCGTTTGGAACGGAAGAGTGTATTTGAGCGTCGATGTAAAAAGCGGAAAGAATTGGGCGGATTTGAAGCTATATGCTCAAAAGTAATCCACAATTGGATAAAAGGGATTTGTAAAGCGTTGCGGATCATATTATGATGGAGATATGGCAAAAATAGGCGCCCACGAGGGCGAAGAACAGCTAAATAAAGCGAATCTTTTGGTGGTTGAAGACGATCTTTTTTTAAGGAACCTTCTGATAAAAAAGCTTATGGGAGAAGGATACGGAATATGGGAAGCAATTGACGGCCCCTCCGCCTTAAAAACGCTCGAAGAGAAGAAACCCCACCTGATCATACTCGATCTTCTCTTGCCGGGAATCGACGGATATGAAGTGCTGTCCCGGATTAAAAAAAGCACCGATCTTTCGAAGATTCCGGTGATTGTGCTTTCGAACTTGAGTTCGCAGGATGACGTTTCGCGGGCGGTGGAATTGGGGGCGGCGGATTATATCATCAAAGCGAATTTTACGCTTGAAGAGATTGTCGAGCGCATCAAGAAGCTTCTCAAAGAAAAATATTTTGAAGTGGTGTAGAAGGGCTCGTTTTTTTGCTTTTCCAAACCGCGAAGGTTTTCATGGCGCCTCCTCAAGACGGAGAACAATTGAAAAAAGAAAGTATTTTGGTTGTTGAAGACGATCTTTTTTTGCGTAATCTTCTCGTGAAGAATTTAATGAATGAAGGGTATGACGTTTGGGTTGCCGTTGACGGCCCCTCCGCCTTACAAACGCTCGAAGAGAAGAAACCCCACCTGATCATACTCGATCTTCTCCTGCCGGGAATCGACGGATATGAAGTGCTGTCCCGGATTAAAAAAAGCACCGATCTTTCGAAGATTCCGGTGATTGTGCTTTCGAACCTTGTTTCTCCGTCAGATATAAACAAGACCTTGAAACTCGGAGCCGCCGATTATCTCACAAAAGCGACATATACGCTCGAAGAGGTTGCCGAGAGAGTAAAAAAAGTCCTCAATGAAAGGTATCGTAAGGTCGGCTGACAGATTTGGTTTAAAAACGCCTCGAGGGAGGCGTTTTTAAACAGCAGGAGTGCGTGAATTGTGCAGAAGTTCATACACGACATGCTCGATGTTCATTTCACCGAGTTTTAATGCCTTGTCGAATTCAAGGAGTTTTCGGTATATGCGTTCAAGTTCCTCCGCATTCCGGCTTTTGATACGTACTAAAAATTTTTTAAAAACAAACGGATGGATGGTGAATTCCTTTTGAATTCGTCGGAGCGCTTCTTCATTGTTTTCATGTTTTTTTATAAGCATGAGATTCCTGAATGTTCCCGTGAGAGACGCAAAAAGATAGATGCCGCTTGCGTCCGTTTTTAGAAGCGAAAGAAGAAGGCGCGGCGCGGAAAGGCGGCGATCAAGGAGGGCATCAAGAAATACATATATTTTTTCTTCAGGGTCGAGGATGTTCGGAGGACGAACAGTAAACCCAAGGGCGATTTTATCAAGTTCTCCGGCAAGCCCCCACGAGTTATTCCGAAACTGCGCAAGAAGGATGCTTTTTTCCTGCTCCGAGAGGCGGAGATTTCGTTCGGTTGCCTCGCGCTCCAAATGCACTCGTGATTCTTGCCGCGTCAGGTCCTTAAATTCTTGTGATTTTGACGCATACGGCAGGAACTCGGCACATTCTTTCCTATGTACGATTTCGGCGTCCCAAAATAAAAAAATGGTGTTTTTTGAATCGCGCCATTTCGCAAGTTTTGGACGGATAAGGGTAAAAAGCCGGTCTTTTGCCGGGCGCGAGCCAGAACGCTCTTTCCCCAAAAAAGGACCCGAGCGCGAGAAGACCCATTCAATGATAACAATTTTTTTTTCTTGAAAGAGTGATCGGATGTCGCCGGATGCCGCGATCGTCCTGCCGTCGGTTTCTTCGGCATCAAATCGTTCGTATTCTAACGTGCCCCCGGATTTTTTCCGGAATTCTTCAATGATATGTTTCAATTTTATTCGCGAGCGATAGGTATCGGGGCCGGAGAGTGCATAAATCATGACGATTTTTTAGAGCGAATGTACCAGTTTGGTCAGCCGCGACTTGTTGCGTCCCGAGGCGTTTTTTTTGATAACGCCTGTTTTGACGGCCTTATCCAGCGCCTTATATAACAAGGGGAGAAGTTTTTTTGCTCCTTCTTTGTCTTTATTCGCGGCGGCCTTTCGGATATCACGAATTATTCCTCGCGCCGTCTCGCTTTTTTTGAGATTGTCCGCCCTTCGTTTTACGGACCGACGAAGCGCTTTTTTTGCTGATCGCGTGATTGGCATGTTCTTCCGTTATCACTCGGCCGCATTCAAAATGCGCAATGCAAAAATAAAAGTTGACCGAATGAATTATTATCTACTCAATCTATCACCGTGCAAAAAGTTTGTCAAATAAAAAGGCATTACCGTTCGGGTAATGCAAGCGTATTTTCGTACTCGTACGTCCTGGGAGTAAAAAAAGATTCTCTGTTCACGATTCTAAAAAAGCCGGCGAGGGCCACCTCTTCTTTTGGGAATAGCGACCCTGTTTCAAACGATGGCCGCGGAAATTCAAGAACGGGTGTTTTGGTAAACCCAAAGAGTCGGGTTGTGAACGTATTCGCTTCTGTCTCGCTAAATCCAGTGGCCGATATTTCATAGTGTCCGGGTCCAAGCGTGTCATATGTCATGACATACAGACGAACGCAGAACTGCGAAGATGAAAGATCGCGTGTTCCTGTTTTTGGGTCGCACCGGAAGCCGTCTGCGGCCTTCGGGGTTCCGAGAATGCGGCCCCGGAAGGGCGAGTGTGGAAATTGATACAGACCATTGATTATATATTGGGTCTCGGTAGGGGTTTCCGCATCTTGAGAGCGCGCGCGGAAATGCATTGACAGCACGACAAATAGTACGGTCACGGCAACAAGCACTGACAAAACAGCTGTTTTTGCATTCATCTTTTATTTCTCTCCTTTGTTGTGAAGAACTGGTATCATTGTACGGCGCGTGCGGCAGAGTTGTCAATTTGTTGTATGCTACGGGAACGCGGTTTCTGCAAAATTTTTTTATTACAGTTTAATCTTGTTTATTTGATTTCTTATTCTTGCCGCTAATTCAAAGTTTAACTCCTTTGCCGCCCGCTTCATTTCCCGTTCGAGTGCTTTTATAACTTCTTTTTTTGGGCCCTGCGGAATGAGCGGGGCCAATTCCTCTTCATTTCGCGCGTTCGCTTCTTCAAGCAATGATTTTCTAATCTCTTTTTGGATCTGTTGAGGGGTAATCCCGTGTTCCGCGTTGAAATCGGCCTGAATTTGACGCCTCCGTTCCGTTTCATCGATCGCCCGCTTCATTGAATCCGTAATGGTGTCGCCATACAGTATCACTTCGCCGTTCAAATGGCGCGCAGCCCTTCCGGTAATCTGTAAGAGTGTCCGCTCATTTCGCAAAAAACCCTCTTTGTCGGCATCCAAAATGGCAATAAATGAAACCTCGGGAAGATCCAGCCCTTCCCGCAACAAGTTAATGCCCACAATCGCGTCGTAATTCCCGAGACGCAGATCTTTTAAAATTTCCGGCCGGTCAAGCGTTTTAATTTCGGAATGAAGATATGTCGTTTTGACCCCCGCCTCTTGTATATATTCGGCAATGTCTTCCGCCAGGCGTTTGGTTAATGCCAGTACGAGCGAACGCTCTTTTTTTGCTGTCCGCTTTTTAATTTCGCGGATAACGTCTTTGATCTGTCCCGCGGTTTTTCGCACCGTAATTTTCGGGTCTAGAAGCCCGGTTGGGCGGATTAACTGCTGAATTATGAATGCTGAATTATGAATACCAAAACTGGCTTGTCCCACATGTTTAACATTCAGCATTCTGAATTCAGCATTTGATTTTTGCAGTTCATATTCTGCCGGCGTTGCGGACACATACACAACCGGCCCGATTTTTTCGTTAAATTCTGAAAATTTCAACGGCCGGTTATCAACGGCCGAAGGAAGGCGGAACCCATATTCAACAAGAACTTTTTTCCGCGCGTAATCTCCTTCGTACATTCCGCGGATCTGAGGAATTGTCGCGTGAGATTCGTCTATAACAGTAAGAAAATCGGTTCCGAAGCGGTGGCGGTAATAATCAATCAGGGTATAGGGAGGGCTTCCGGGCTCGCGAAATGAGAGGTGCCGCGAATAGTTCTCAATGCCGTTCGCATATCCCGTTTCGTGGAGCATCTCCATGTCAAAATTCGTGCGTTCGCCTATTCGTTGCGCTTCAAGAAGCTTTCCCGTGCGCTTCAATGCACCAACCCGTTCTTTCAGTTCTTGCTTTATGTTTTTTATGGCAAGCTCAAGCTTCTTCCGTGGAGTGACGAAGTGTTTCGCCGGAAACACTTTAATGGGATTTAAGATATATGATTTAGGATTTAAGACGCCGATCTTTCTGCCGGAAATATTTTTTATGCTGTTCCCGAAAAATTCTATGACGGTTATTTCTTCTCCTGACGGAGAATGGATCTCAACGGCATCGCCGCGCACGCGGAACTCTCCCTGGCGCGGGTCAAAATCGTTGCGGTGATACTGAAGTAAAACCAAATATCGCGCTACCTCGCGAGGCGAAATCTTCTGGCCAATCTTGAATTCCGTCGCGACTTTTTCATATTCTTCCGGATCCCCGATTCCGTAAATGCACGAAACCGAGGCAATAATGATGACGTCATTACGCGTCAGAACGCTTGCGGTTGAAGCATGGCGCAATCCGTCAATAAGTTCGTTAATCTTCGCGTCTTTTTCAATATAGGTGTCCGATTGCGGAATATATGCTTCCGGCTGATAATAATCGTAATAAGAAACAAAATAATGTACCGCATTTTCAGGAAAAAATTCCTTGAACTCCTGATAGAGCTGGGCCGCCAAAGTTTTATTATGTGATATGACAAGCGTCGGTTTTTGGACCCGCTCAATCACATTGGCAACGGTAAAAGTTTTACCCGAGCCGGTAACGCCAAGCAGGGTTTGGTGATTCGCCCCCGCGTTTAAATTAACCGTCAGTTTGTTGATGGCTTCGGGTTGGCCCCCTGTAGGCTTAAACTTTGAAACGAGTTTGAAGCTTGACATTTTTTATCAGCGCCGTATACTTATCACTGGTAACCTTGAAAAAGGAGACAAAAGAATGATCAAGAAAATCTTTGCATTCTCCGGAGTTGTCGCGTCTGTGTATATAGCAAGCTGGATGTTGGTTGTTTTGGTGAAATTAACTATTTATGGCTTTCCGGGCTGGCATGTTTTTCTATTTGCCAACCCAGAAGACGCCGTTATGGTTTTAATTTTTTCCGTGAGTGCAAGTATTTTTATCTGGATAAGACGACAAAAGAGCACGCCGCACACGGAACAATAGCCGTTCATGCCGCTTTATACAGCGGCTTTTTCATTATCCAAAAACAGTTACTTGTGCTAAAGTAAAGAAAGAATGATCAGTTTTGTTGAGGGCACAATCGAATTTAAGGCGGAAAAATTCGTTATTATAAACGTGGCCGGAATCGGCTACAAGGTTTTTTCCAACCCCGAAATTCTCTCTAAAATATCAGAAAAAGGCGCCAATGTAAAGCTTTGGACGCATCAGTACGTACGTGAAGACGCTCTGGAACTCTATGGATTTTTGCATTTTGCCGAACTTGAACTTTTTGAAACGCTCATCACCATTTCCGGCATCGGGCCAAAAGGGGCTTTGGGTGTTTTGGAAATTGCGCCCGTTGACACGCTAAAAAAAGCCATTGCTTCGGGCGACACCTCGTATTTAACCAGAGTTTCCGGCATCGGCAGAAAAACCGCGGAAAAAATCGTCCTTGAACTGAAAGACAAAATGCTGGGCAAGGGAGTCTTTTCGGTTGATGCGCCGGAATTGCGGGAAGAGGCAGATGCGCTTGATGCGCTTGTCCAGCTTGGATATTCCCAAAGGGAAGCGCGCGAAGCGCTCCAAAAAGTGCCGAAGGAAATTGTCGGGACCGAAAAACGGCTGAAAGAGGTTTTAAAAATGCTCGGAAGGAAATAAAGTTCCGACCCGCAAGCTGGTCGGTATTCGGCGAAGGAGAATAAAAAAATCCCGCATCGCGGGATGACTAGCACAATTCAAGAATCCGAAGCCGGTCTTCCTGTAGCATTGTTTCGATATCATATGTAAAAATTTTTATCGTTGCCTCTTTGCTGATAGCAAGATGGCCCGACAGGCCGCGGGGCATGCTGTATCCAATTACGGCCCACATGCTTTTTTTGAGGCGAATCGGCACGTCTTTGTGGCCTCCCAAGAGAAATGCGCGGCAGTCCTCGCGGTCTTCTTCTTTCCACCGGATCACGCCTGCGCCCTTGGCTCCTGCCCCCCCGAGAACATACTCCGGATTTGCCGAACAGACCTCGACGACATTCCCCCAATAGAAAACACTCCGTATTTTAATGAGCACGCGGTCTCCCGGAAAAAGTCTGAATTGAGAAAGACGGATCTGTTTTTCTTTCGGAACGTCGCTTTTATATCTCATTTTCCCCCGATTATTAAGGACCAAAATCGGTAACCCCTGCTATATTAAGTTGTTAATAAAGTTTAGTCAAGATCCGCGCCGGATTCGTCCTGACGCATTGATTTCGATTCTGCGTTTGTCCGCGTAACGTCCGCACAGATCGACTTCTTCTCCCATGCACTCATTTTTACAATCCTATGAATGGGAAAAACTGCAGGAAGCAATCGGCAGAAAACACTGGCGGCTGTTCGACCATCTTGTGATTCAGCACGATCTGCCGCAGGGATTCAATTACCTCTATGCGCCGCACCTCCCTGAACTGACCGATGAATTTTTGCACGCGGTGCGCGAGATAGCATTAGCCGAAAAATCCCTTTTTTTGAAGATAGACCCCGTAGGACTCCCCGAAAACTGGCGGCTGAACATAGGAGGGTGGCAGTTTTCGCAATTCGTCCAGCCTCAAAAAACGGTTGTTATCGATCTTGAAAAAACGGAAGAAGAAATTCTTGCACAGATGCATTCAAAGACGCGGTATAATATCCGCCTTGGGGAGCGGCACGGGGTCGGCGTGATAAAATGTACGACGCATGAAATCCGCCACCATCTTGATGATTTTTGGAGCCTGCTTACGCAGACATCCGAACGCGACCTTTTTCATCTCCACGAACGGAATTATTATCATAAACTGCTCACCATACAAGGAGGCACGTTTTCGAATCGTCTTTTTTTTGCGGAATACCGCGGCAATCTTCTTGCCGC
>Ga0155695_128_pt1 | contig 10633 bp, 10 predicted proteins | sample RifCSPlowO2_01_FD_107352 | JGI IMG/M metagenome (GOLD analysis project Ga0155695, IMG submission 107352) | Candidatus Sungbacteria bacterium RIFCSPLOWO2_01_FULL_47_10 | reverse complement strand
TCCCGCCGCCCGCGCGAGAACGCGGTTGTATAAAGCGGCTACTTGTACTGAGCGAAGTCGAAGTGAGCCGCACGAATGACAATTTCAAGTTTTTCTTTGGCGAAAAATTTCCGAATTAGGCCTAAAGATCAATTACCCATTCACCGTTTGTCGAACGTTGAAGCCGTATCTCGCTGATCCTACGGATACCACCTTCATCAGTGAAAGTTGCTTCGTATATGCGCATTTCGTCATCATAGTTGGTTTTCAGTTTTGCATTTCTAAATCCAGTTGCAAAGTCTTTGATTTCCGCTTCACTCATTTGTTCAAAAAAAGTCCTCACCTCTTGACTTCTTGATTTATCAGTGAAATGTTTCTGAACCGCAACGAAGTCACGCCGCTCGAGTTCATCGGCTAATTGTGCAAACATTTCTTCGGGACTTATGGACGGAGGAACGACTCGAATATAGTTATCGGGTGTTCCTCCGCCATGTATACCAAGACCATAAAAAGATTTACAGGGAAGTCCTTTATACTCCGCTGCAACTCCGAACATAATCACACTTTTCCATGGATCGGTGCTGTCTGGCAAAGATTCGTTAAGAAATACCTTTAATGTAAATATGCGGACTTTTCTACTAGGATCTATTTTATCCGGTCCCTTATCCTCCATCTTCCCATAGCTTTTTATTACTTCCATGTTTTTATTGAAACGAAGAAGTTCGACACTTTCCGGAATAAGGCTTGGGCTATCTCCTACATCAGCCTTAAATGTAACTTCAGCCTGCTTCGTTGCGCTTACAACTTTCGGAGCAATATCAAGATGCCAAACTATTTGGTTATTTGTCAGTCGTTGATTACGAAGTTCCTCTTCTCCACATAATGGTGGTTTACTGTCATAAATTGTATTATTATCTGTTACTTCCCCACGCTGCGCTGTACTATTTAAAGATTCCTTCGATAATTTGGGTTTGTTTCTTGTTATAACAAAATATGAACCGGTCCCAATAAGGATAACTGCTATAATAACCACTAAAAATATATTTAAAAATCCTTTTTGCTTCATGATGAAAAAATTTTCTTCCCAAAAAATGCGAAACCGCCAATTCGTTTTTACCCCCAAAATTGAATACAAATTAGTGGCCGAGCGAAGCGAGGCGAACTCCGAAAACTCGACATTTCTTTCGTGGTGCCCGGGGGGAGAGTCGAACTCCCATGCCTTTCGGCACACGATTTTGAGTCGTGCGTGTCTGCCAATTCCACCACCCGGGCGCATAATTATCGTACACAAAAAACTTGAAAATTTCAATAAAAAGCAGTATACTTACCCCGTATGGTACGAATTATTTCCTTCTGCAACCAAAAGGGCGGCGTGGGAAAAACCACAACGGCGGTTTCGGCTTCGGCATACCTTCGGGCGCTCGGAAAAAAGGTTCTCTTGGTTGATATCGACCCCCAGGCAAATGCAACATCGGGGGTGGGTATCAACCCAAAAAACGTAAAACAGACGGTCTATCATATCATAATCGATGATATCAGCCCGCGAAATGTCATTAAGCAAACACGTCTCATTGGGCTCGATATTCTTCCCGCATCGACCGATCTTGCCGGAGCGACCATCGAACTGGTCAAGGCAAAAAGAAGAGAATTTCGTCTTAAAGACGCACTGCAATCGATTGCTAAAGATTATGATTACATCATCATTGATTCTCCCCCATCGCTTGGCCTCCTGACCGTCAATGCCCTCACCGCCTCGCATAAAGTCATCATACCGGTTCAGTGCGAATATTATTCCCTCGAGGGGCTTGCCGAACTTCTGAAAACCATTACGCTTATAAATAAGAATCTGAAGACAAAGATCGAAGTGATGGGCACACTCTTGACGATGTACGACCGGAAATCGCGCCTTAACCGCGCCGTTGCAAAAGAAACCAGGCGCAAATTCCCCGGGTATGTTTTTGACACGACGATCCCGCGAAATGTCAGCTTGGCGGAAGCCCCGAGCTTTGGAAAAACGATCCTGCATTACGACCCATATTCACACGGGGCTAAGGCATATAGAAGATTGGCGGAAGAGATATTGATGATAGAAAAACTCTCTCGCTAATTTACACGAATATGGCCACGAATATCACGAATACATTCGCGATTCGCGAAAATTCGTGCTCAAATTCGTGTTCATTCGCGCAAATAATGAACCCATTAGGCAAAGGATTAGAATCCCTCATACCAAAAGAAAGCGTACCAAACGAACCATCCCGGCATCTTGCGGAGGATATTTTGACATACCAGGAAAATCTCGAAGAATTATCGTATGAAATCCGCTTTGCATCGGATTCTCCACATTTCTCCGATAGACCAAAAATAGAAGAAACGGTTGTCGCAACCGCCAACCATGCCGAAACACCGGCACCCGGCATTCTTGCACAGCAATCATTTGTGCAGACGGATATCCAAACGAAAAAACCCGATCTATCGGAATTTCGCGAATTGCCCAAGCACAGCTCGCCCAGACAAGCAGAATCGGTTTTTTGGATTGAAGCGGAAAAAATCGTACCCAATCCCTTTCAGCCGCGGCGCGAATTTGAAGAAGAAGCGCTCGCGAGTCTTGCGGACTCAATTAGAAATTACGGCGTGCTTCAGCCGCTTCTCGTCACAAAAACAGAAGAAGAATCAGCCCGGGGCATTTCGGTTCGTTACCAGCTCATCGCGGGCGAGCGCAGGTGGCGGGCGGCCCAACTCGCGGGACTTCGCGAAGTGCCCGTCATCATCAGAAAAGACAAGCTTCATGACCGGCTCAAGCTTGAGCTTGCCCTTATCGAAAATGTCCAGCGCGAGGACTTAAACCCGGTTGAACGAGCCCTTGCCTTCAGACAGCTTGCGGATGATTTTCGCCTTACACAAAAAGAGATTTCGGAAAAAATAGGCAAATCCCGCGAATATGTGACAAACAGCCTCCGCATTCTCACTCTGCCTGCCGAAGCGCAGGAATTCATCCGCAAAAATACGATTTCAGAAGGACATGGCAGAGCGCTCCTTATGCTTTCGGGAGAGCCGCAGAAACAAAAACAACTCTTGGAAGAAATTCTTCGCACAAAAATCAACGTGCGAGAATCAGAATTTGCCGCGCGCGCCCTCCTGGGGCACCGTCCGATTCCCCACCGGAAAGATATCACCCGTCTTGAGCAGACCGACAGGGCATGGCAAAAACAGCTTGAAGACATGCTGGGAACGCGGGTCTCGCTCGTCAAAATGGATGGGGGGAAGGGCAGAATTATTGTCGAGTTTTACTCGGAAGAAGAATTGCGGAATATTTTGGATAAAATGATACGGGAAGTGTAATTTCAGTTTATCAGATGTGAATCGGCCACAAGGCCGGTTTTTGTTTGACAAGGTATCACCGGATGGTTAAGATGTGAAAGAGTTCCCTGACAAGAGCACGGGAAACAAAAAATGAAGCGACATGCAGCGTTCTTTGCAATTATCGGATTGGCTCTTTCTTTGGCCGTTCCCACTGTTTTTGCGGAAGAATATGGCGGCATCGGCTCGTCTTTTTACAGGGTTGATTTCGAAAATGGCCCACAAAATCTGCTTTTTATAGACGAACTCTTAAGGGGCGGGCCGGCAGAAAGGGCTGGATTAAAGATTGGCGATATCGTGGCTGAGATTAATGGAAAAAATGTTGGCGAAATGACGAATGAGGAGATCGTTAAAGCGGTCAGGGGGCCCGAAGGAACCGAAGTTAAACTTTGCCTCTACTCTTTTGATAAGGTCGGCTGCGGTATCATTACGATAAAAAGAGAAAAAATTAATTTTCAACGACAATAACGACACTCGGCCCCTCCGGCCGATTTTTGTTGCATAAGGTTTGTTTGACAATTGAACCATCGCAGTTATGATGAGAAATATCCGCTCTTTAATTTTAATATGGAGAAAAAAGCATGGCACAGAGAATCGGCACGCGAACAAAAATATCGCGGGGCATGATTGTCAGATACATCGAACCGACGATCAAGCGCCGCGTGGTCGGAAAAGTCATACGCATAAAAACATACGGCAGGCGCCAGCTTGTGTATCTCTCGCTTGAACCCGGCCTTGAAGCGCTCGGAAGACGGGACGATTTTAAGAAACTGAAAGCGGAAATTATCACCTTAGATGAACTTATCACGTTTACGAATGATGCAATTTATCGCGGAAAGAAGCGATAATAAAATCGGCCGCCTCACGGCCGATTTTTAACGTTATGACAAAACCATGACTTCCGCCGTCGGTAAAAAACTATCTATGCACCAAACCACCGAACCGACTACGAAATCAATTTATAACTCACCTCCTCCACTCCCTTCACCCCTTTGAGCTTCATCATCAGTTTTTCCAAAATTCCCCTGCTTTTTACCTGCGCATGGATGATTATCAGGGGATACATCCTGTTTTTTGTATCCGTTGTGATGCTTTTTATATTGATTTTCAATTCAGCGACTGCCGCAGAAACATCTTTCAAAAGTCCGATCCGGTCACGTACCGACAGGCGAAACTCGATCATTTGTCCGCTTTTGCTCGAAAACGCAAGTTCCTCGCGAGCCGCACGGATAAACGACTGAATGCGCTTTCGCGCGGCTGCCGTTTTCACGAACGAAAGCCAATCCGAATTCGGCTTTTTGTTCTTTTGGGTGATGATCTCGACAATATCGCCGTTATGAAGCTCGTGATCAAGTGGAACCATCTTGCCTCCGATTTTTGCTCCCGCGGCCTCGTGCCCGATATCGGTATGAACTTGATAGGCAAAATCAATCGGGGTTGACCCTTCCGGCAAATCGATGACATCCCCCTTCGGGGTTAATACAAAGATGCGATTTTTGAAAAAATCAATTTTTAAAGACTCAATGAACTCGTCGGGATTTCTGAATTCCTTCTGCCATTCGCGAAGCTGGCTTACCCATCCGAGTTCTTTTTTCGAGGCAAAAATCACGCCTTTCTTTCTGTAGACATCGGATGCCTTGCCCTCCGTATACGCCCAATGCGCGGCAATTCCTTGCTCGGCCTCGCGGTGCATTTCTTCGGTCCTTATTTGAAACTCGGTCATCCGCCCATGCGGCCCGAAAACCGTCGTATGGATCGAACGGTATCCGTTCGGCTTCGGAAGCGCGATATAATCTTTTACCAGACCGGGCACCGGCCGCCACATCTTATGGATAACTCCCAGGGCTGCATAACAATCCTCAACCGTCCGGACAATCAGGCGCACCGCGACTAAATCGAAAATCTTGTTTATATTCATTTCATATTTTAAAAGTTTTCGATACAGACTGAAAAAATGTTTCGCCCGTCCGTGAATATCCGCATATTCCACTTTTTCTTTCTCAAGCTCCTCCTTGATGAGCGGCAGGAGCTTGTCCACATATTTCTGCCTCTCTATTAAGGGCTCTTTTACCTGCCCGGCCAGCCATTCGTGTTCTTTTGGATATACGTAAGGAAACGACAGGTCTTCCAGCTGTCCTTTTATCTCTCCGATCCCCAGGCGATATGCAAGCGGCGCGTAGATTTCAAGCGTTTCAAGCGCAATACGCCGCTGTTTTTCCGGTGGGAGTGCCGAAAGTGTTTTCATATTGTGAAGCCGGTCCATGAGCTTTATTAAAACAACGCGGATGTCTTCGGCGATCGCCAAAAACATTTTTCGCAAATTCTCAGCTTCACGCTCGGTTCCGTGAAACTTGATTTTATCGAGCTTCGTAACCCCGTCAACAAGAAAAGCGATTTCCGGCCCGAATTCTTTTTCGATTTGTTCGAGAGAAAAATGTGCATCTTCGCAAACATCGTGAAGCAGTGCCGCCGCGACCGATGAGGCATCAAGTCCCATTTCCGATACGCTCAACGCAACACTTATCGGATGATCGAAATACGGGATGCCCGAACGGCGTTTTTGATTCACATGCGCTTTTTGGGCGCATGCAAAAGCGCGCCTGATCAGATCCTGATTGGAAGAGGAAACATTTCCCCGTTGATTCATTTTTTTGATGATATCTTCGACCGGCGCCATGATGAGATGATAGTGCGAATACGGGATTTTTTCAAGAAAAAAACCGCGTCCGTGCGCGGCCTTTTGTGGCATTCCGAAATTATGATCATGCCTTTCTGTGGGGCGACTCATCACACATACCACCTTCGTGATTAAGCACGAGCCAGTGATACATTGTACCCGGCGCAAATCCTTCCCGTTTCGCGGAAACGTCGTAAATCATAAAAAATTTTTTCTTCCGGTCTTCCCAATCCCGGCACCACTCCTGATAAAGACCCCTGACAACTCTCACCTCTTTAAAGGATCGCCCCCTCGCCCACTCGACAAGAAGCCGGATAAGCATGCGCTCCCACCGGAATGCGCAAAGATCTTCCTTCAGCCCCTTTTTTCCCTGAATCTGTTTTACGAATAAAACGCCTGTATCCGGCACATCGAACCAAATACTCGCGATCGGGCTTCCGCATTTCCGCAAGACGAACCCGAACTCCGCATCCGGATAAATGCCGTACGCAGAATTCAGCGTAGTCTTACATGCCGTTTCGCCCGTTGACCGCATCTTTACAATCGTATATATCGCCGTATCGATGGAATCGGACCGCCGATATTTCGTGAAAACCCGCTCAATCAATTCCCGAGAAAGCAGGAATTCATCCGAAAACCAATCCTTCGCCGTTAATTTACCCGAACCGGAGCTTCCGCCGCTTTCGCGTTCGCCCATTCCCTCACCCGATTATTAAAGAACAACCAAGCTTTTATAGCATATGAAACGGAATCAAATTTTGCAATCCCGCGGCGGAAAAAATTATCATTCCTGCGAAAGCAGGAATCCAGACGCCGCGCCAGTGAAAACTGGCGCCCAGACTAAAATATAAATCTGGATTCCGGCTCAAGGCCGGAATGACAGAAAAGCGGGTTTCGTAACTCAAAGTAGGTAACCTCGCAGTAAGCTTGGAGGTATTATATATAAAACCGCCCGAAGGGGCGGCAAAAAAAAATTATTTTACTTCTTCAAAGCTGAGGCAATTTAGAGGAACTACCTGGCGGGATGTGGTGGAACTTAGGATATCATAACCGATAATTTTATAACGAACCGTATACTGGATGCCGGGTTTAAGACCCTTGGTTTCCTCCGGCATGGCAACGCACAAAATCGTTGTCGCATAATAACGTGAAAGTGCGGAACGGCTTACGGTATCAAGATTGGTAATTTCCGCAAGAACAAAAGCCGTTCCTTGCCAGGCGTCGTAATTAGTGGTTCCATTGGGTATAGCTCGGAAGATAAGCTTTCTTTCGTGTATTTGAGAGGGGTCGGCTTTGAGCGTTGGGGACGACAAGAGCGACAGGATAATGGCAACCAACGCAACCAAAGCAACAAAAACGATGCTTAAAAAAAACAAGTTATGACCCTTCTTTTCAGTCTTGTGGTCCGGCGTGTAATTCGGGGCCATCAGCTTTCTCCTTTTTCAACGACCGTACAATAATATATGAGTACTATAAACCGGCATTGGTTGTCAAATAACCCTCTTGCCTATTCCACCGTCACCGACTTTGCAAGATTGCGCGGCTTATCCACGTCATATCCGCGCATGACTCCGAAGTGATACGCAAAAAGCTGAAGAGGCACCACCGATAAAAGCGGGGTCAGCATTTCAAGGGTTTTGGGAATATACATAACGTCATCGGTGATATCGCGAATTTTTTTATCGCCCTCGGTTGCGATTGCGAGTATCGGGCCGCCCCTCGCCCGAATTTCTTCCATGTTTGAAATCATTTTTTCATACACCGAATCCTGCGGCGCGACAAAAATCGATGGAAAATTTTTATCAATCATCGCAATCGGACCATGCTTCATCTCGCCCGCTCCGCACCCTTCCGCGTGAACATACGAAATTTCCTTTAATTTCAGGGCTCCTTCGTACGCAACCGGCACATTGTATTTTCGCCCCAAGTATAAAAAGTTTTCGTATTTCTGATATTTTTTTGCGAGTTTTTCGATTGCGTTGTTTTGCGCGATGATTTTTCTCATCAAATCGGGAATCTTCGCGAGTTCTTTCAAAATACGCTCGCCCGTTACCACCGACATATCGCGCTGTCTTCCCAGAAGCACGGTAAGGAGCGCTAAAATCGCAACTTGCGACGTAAATGCCTTGGTTGAAGCAACCCCGATTTCGGGACCGACATGCTGATAGACTCCCGCATCGGTCTCCCGCGCAAGGGTCGAGCCGACGACATTTACGATGCCGAGCGACACTATGCCTTTTTCTTTCGCTTCCCGAAGGGACGCAAGAGTGTCCGCGGTCTCTCCGGACTGTGATATCGCGAGAAACACGTCGCCATCTCGAAATACCGGTTTCCGATAGCGAAATTCCGACGCGACGTCAACTTCGGCAGGAATGCCCGCATATTCTTCGATCATGTTTTCGCCGACCCTTCCGGCCAAATACGCCGTTCCACACGCGGAAATAAGTATGCGTTTTGCCTGCTGAAGGCGGTCCCGAACGCCGTCAAGTCCGCCGAGTTTTACCCGCCCCTCTTTGGGAATCATTCTGCCGCGAATCGAATTTTCTATCGCCTCCGGTTCTTCAAAAATTTCTTTCAGCATGAAATGAGGATATCCCCCTTTTTGCGCCTCCTCGAGCGACCATTCAAGTTTTTCCTGGTTTTTTTGCTTGATATTCCGCCGCAGATCATATACGGTATAGTTTTTTGGCGTGAGCACGGCCATTTCGCCGTCATCGAGATACACGACTTTTGCCGTATGCTTCAGTACGGCCGATGCGTCTGAAGCCACGAAATATTCCTTATCGCCGATACCCAGAAGAAGGGGGGAAAAATTCCGCGCGGCAATAAGCACGCCCGGATCGCGCGAGTCAAGTATGGCAAAACCATATGTGCCGCGAACAGAGAGCAGGGCATGCCTAACCGCTTCTTCAAAATCCAATTTTGGATTTATGTTTCGATATTCTTCGATTAGGTGCGCGAGAACTTCCGTGTCCGTCTCGGAACGAAACGAATGGCCGAGCCGCACCAAGTCATTGCGCAAATCCTTATAGTTTTCAATAATGCCGTTATGAACGAGCATGATGTTTCCGGAGCAGTCGCGATGCGGATGCGCATTCGCCTCCGTCACCCCTCCGTGAGTCGCCCACCGGCTTTGGATGATTCCTAATGTTCCCGCATATCGCTCCGGATCCCCGATTTTTTGCTCAAGCATAGCCACCCTGCCAACAGCTTTTTCACTTTTGATGGCCCCGTTTTTTTGAAGCACGGCAAAACCCGCGGAGTCGTATCCCCGGTATTCAAGCGCCTTGATGCCGTCAAGAAGGATGGGCAAGGCGCGCTGTTTTCCGATATATCCTACAATGCCGCAGATAAAAGTGCGGTGCCAGTAAAACGACAAATATCAATTAATATCTATGAGTATCTACGAGTATCTGATACGTATCGATATCTGTTGATATTAGCCGCAGATCGGCGCCGTATTATGCTTTTTTATAATTCTTCTTTCACCTCCCTACCACCGATCAATCGTTCAATTTCTTCATCACTTAATTGCACCAATCCTTGCGTTGATTCTTTTAGCAATCGCATTTTTAAATCTTTTGACAAAAATTGCTCCGGCCCTCCGGACGGCTTCTCCGCCTCTAACCATCGGGTAAACGCCTTGCTGAAATCCTTTGTCGGCACCTGCACAAAAATGATTTCATCAACCGGAAGTTTTCCGCCGTAGAGTTTCTTTACCGCGTCTAAAACAGCTTTTTTCCACACTCCTTCGCCAGACCGAATGGTGAATTGAATGCCTATTTTTTTACGCCTTGCTTCTTTTTCACCGCTATTGTCGTCAAGTGAGACGCCGCGCTTTCTTTGTGATGTCTGCAATTTGAAATCATATTTGAATATGCCGTCCTCCATGTTATTCGCGCGCACAACAACAAATCCCAATGAATTATTCAGAGAAGTTCGATTCAACAATTCACGAGCCATCGTCTCGGCGATAATTCCTTCCGGCACGCCTCTTTTGCCCCAATTCTCTTCGATATGTGAAAGAGGGGTCTTGCTGGCCGCGCCCAGGTTCCATAATGCTAATTCCTTGTCATATAATTCTTCGACGTCGCGCCGCGCTTCGTTCACCAAAATTTTTTTTGCAGTTTGGCGAAAGACGCCGTGCGGCATCTCCGGATCAGGCAGATAACGCAAGCCCCAGGCGCAATCAGACTGAACGTCCGCAACGGTCACGGCCTTTTTTCCGTTATTGTCTTTCGCGTAAAAACCACCGGAATCCTCGTCATAATAAAGCATGCGCCTGTCAACACCGAATTCCTCGATATCTTCTTCCGTGTCAATCGCCCGAAGCGATCTGGCAAGCCGCCTCATTCGAGCATTCTTAAGTGGTTGATATTTTTCTTTTGCCGCGATTATTCGTTTCAGTGTACGCTCATCCGTCTCGCGCGCATCAAATTGTTCCAATAATTTCGCGATAACCATTTCGCTTCTTTTCAAAACCTCTTTGTTTTTTTGCTTGCGCTTTTCAGGCGACAAATGCCGTTTATTAAAAAGACCAGTTGCTTAATAAGGTTTTAGCCGTTTTTTTGAAAAATCATTGGCTTAAAATAAGGGTTTTTTGTATCAAATTTCCTC
>Ga0155695_114_pt2 | contig 10671 bp, 10 predicted proteins | sample RifCSPlowO2_01_FD_107352 | JGI IMG/M metagenome (GOLD analysis project Ga0155695, IMG submission 107352) | Candidatus Sungbacteria bacterium RIFCSPLOWO2_01_FULL_47_10 | reverse complement strand
CTGCCACAGAAAGAAAAATCTCGCCTCCGCCGATATCGGTAACTGTTCCGCTTAACGCGGAAAATTCAGGAATCGGCTGGAAGAATTTTCTTGCCTCGGCAAAAAGGGGCAGAAACTTTTCGTCCGCGTTTTTTTCTCCGCGGTAAAAACCGATGCCGAAGCCCAAAAAAATGCCTGTTATAAGCAACGCGATTTGGATATACTGTTTTGAAAAAAAGTCGTTCATGTTATTGCCACTCCACTTTTACAGAATCCCGAACGCCTGTCCCGTCCGCTCCAAGGCAGTCAAGATAATACGTCGTGGTCGTTGCGGTCGGTTGCGGGCCGGTCGGCTGTCCGTTGTAATTTATAAGCGGTTTTGGCCCCGACCAGTTGCCGGATGCAACACAGGAAACCGTCGAACTTGATCCCCAGGTAAGGTTCGCGGATGTATTGAGCGGGATTAAAATGGGTCCGGGGTCGGATTCCGCAAGTTGGTCGTCCGCCTTCATATCGACAGCCGTTGCGGAAAGAACCGTAACGGTAACAAAATCGGACGCCTGGCCGGTTTCACATGTAATGTTAAATGTTGTTGTCTGGGTGAGATTACTGCACGCGGTGCCCGGATATGTATTCTGTGTTGTGGTTCCACTTGCCGGAAGAAGAGAGTTCCAGCAATTATTTGCGGGTGTCGCTACTGCTTCACAGCCATCAGGGATGGTGAGATTTCGCGAGCTCCATGTAAGAAGAGCGGACGTGTCGAAAGGAATCGTGAGGGCCTGCGCGCCGTTTGCCCGCACATCGACATTGAGGATCGAGAAGTCCGGCCGCCAAAGCGTATTTACCTTCCACGGGGGAGTGGTGCATGATCCCGTATCTTCACAATTAAACGCGACCCAGCCGACGATATCCTTCCATGCATCCCCATGAAAATCGCCGTTTTCGTCTATCGTGACCTGGTACGGGGATGTCGCACAGGAATTTGTGTTCGAGCAATTGAAACTTACCCAGCCGTATGCGGCGCTCGCCGTAGTGTCAGTATTTCCGCCAAGCCATGCCCAGCCGGAAAGGACTCCCGATCCGTCATTTTTTACTCCATATTGCGACGCGGCGCACTGATTCGGCGGAGATGCCGGAGTCGTTGAGCAATCCAGAGCAAGCGCGCCGAACGCGTCGAATTGGGGAGAGCCGGGTTGGGCTGAAGAGGATGTGGCATAGCCGATTATTCTGTCGTCCCGAACAATTACTCTGCCCGAGATTCCGCCACAAAAATCAATCCAGCCGAGAATGTCATTCCATGCCCAACGGTCGGCTTGGTTGATATTTGTGCCCGGGCACTCCGTGCCTGGCACGCCGCCTACAATCACCGATTCTGCCGTAATTTGCGCAACGGGGCCGAGCGTAATCAATCCTGTGGTCCGAACCGTGACGAAGCGCGCAATGTCGCTTCCTGCCCCTTGGGACATTTTTATTTGGAGCGTCTCTCCCGGGACGGGAAGGCCCGCAGGAGTATAAATTTTTGTTTCGGAAAAAGGAACAGTATAGACGATATTCAGTTCCGCGAATGTTTGACCCGATGACACCTTCAGTTCCTCAATAATGATTTGTGAGGGAAGCGATACGGTTTCAATAATGACGTCTCCTCCGCCGACATCAAAAACGCCGTCGCCATTTGAATCGGCAAAAAATATGTATGAGATATTCGCGCCCGGGGCGGTGTTAAAATTAACGCCGAAGCCGGTCGGAATAAAGGTGGATCCGTCGGGGCGGGTGACCTGTTTTGGGGAGAGCGTATTTTGCTGGGCGGTGCGGAGAGTCAACGAAAGATCGCGGGCCGATCGTTCAATCTGCACCTTTCCACGGAAGTTCGGGAAACTAAAAAGGGCAATGGCGGTCGTGACCACGATGATGCTTGTGACAACGAGAAGTTCGATTGCGGAGATGCCTTTTTGCATTGCTTAGAAGCAACGATAAACACAAACGGTTATGCAACCTTAAACGCAACCCTGCGTTTTGTTTTGCATATTTTTGTTGCGTTTATTTTTGCTTCTACTCATTCATAGTGTACCACAATTTTGTCACCCGGGTGAATTTCGGTTGAGAGGAACATCGGATCTTCCGCAGGATTTTTACCGTTGACCGAAAGAATCCATCGTTTTTCCGCGCGTTCCGGAATGCCATCAACCGCAAAGAGATTTCCGCCGTTTTCAACCCGAAACTCGACGCCGACCGATGATTCAATTCCGCGAAAAACATCCTGTAAATTAAACCCGGGAGCGGCCGAGCCCTCGAACGCCCTTTTTTTGCCGTTGCCGTAGTCCACAGTGAGGCGTGTTTTTGGCAGCGGTTTTTTGACGGCATTCTGCATGAGTTCGGTCGTAAGCATATTCGATTCGCGGATAAACTCCTCGTTTCGGAAAAAAATCAAAATAACCGCGCCGACAAAAACAATTGCAGTGATAAGCCAGTAAAAGAAGTGAGGGGTCTTGAACATAATTCCATTATATCAGATTAAAATACCACGTGAGAAGTTCATTCCCCCAAAGAAGCGAAATCATCCCCCCGAGCGCCAAAAAGGGTCCGAATGGAATTTCTGACTTTAAAGAAAACCTCCTGCCCCCGTTTCCGAAGTCGGACTTCGGAATGTTTGAAAAGCGGGTGATCATGATGAGAAAAATGCCGACAACGGCACCTATCCAAAAAGAGAAGAGAACCGCAAGAACTCCTTTTTGAAACCCGAGAAAAAGGGCAATGGCGGGCGCCAATTTTACGTCACCGAAACCCATAGCTGTTCCTTTGGAAAAGAACCAAATGCCCCCAAAAAGCGCCAGGATAGCGACAGACGCAAGAATGTCATAAAAATAATTTCCAATTTCTAATTTCCAATTTACAAACAAATTCCAAATTCCAAACCCCCAAACCCTAAACGAAACAGCAAACAAAAAACGAACTAAAAATAATAAAATAATGCCGTAGGAGACGAAATCGGGGAGGAGTTTATGTTTCAGGTCATAGACAAATGCCACGACAAGAAGCGAGGCGAAGGTGAAGTAATAGAGAAGAACCGGAATATCAGTTAAGGTCAAAATGTGGAGTATGCAATGCTATGCGATAGTTCAGAATTCAAAAATTGCTTATTCCCCGCCAACACCGGACCTCTTCAAATTTTTTCACTGAAATTTTGAATTTTGAACCTTGCCTTTTGCATTTGTTCAGATGTTTCCGCTTATATATTGCCACGCAATCAGCGTAAAAACAACCGCGGCGCCGAGCTCGACCAGCGGGTATTGCCACGAGATTTTATTATGGCACGTCCGGCACCGACCTTTTTGAATGGTAAAACTGAAAAGCGGAATGAGTTCAAACCATTTCAACTGTGTTTTGCAGTGAGGACAGAATGAACGGCCGGTAAGTATTGACATTGATGATGCGGCTTGCGCATGCGAGCGGGGCATGTTTTGAGAACGGGGGCCAATCGAAAACACCCCGAAAGCATTCGGGGTGTTTTTTGCTTTAGGTTTTTCTTCTCCCTCATCGGGTTCAAGCCGGAAAATCACCACGTTGAGAAAGCTTCCGATAACAAGGCCGAACACGAGCGGGAGCAGAAACAGGAAGATCATAATTACGGGGTTAAGTCATAGCAAAACCTGTCGGTAGCAGTTGACTCACACCTTGTCGTGTCCTGTCCAGCTACAGTTGTGTTTGCAATCACGCGTGCGCAACCCGCCCCCGTTGCAACACACCCGTCCGCATCTCCGCTAAGGGAGTTCTCTCCCGAATCCTCTAAATTAGCTCCGAGATGGTAATATAAACAAGTATCTGTGCCACTGCAAGTGCCCCCGGAAGTCGCAAGAAGATTATCATAGGAATAATTCCCACCAACCGGATCATTGGGAATTGCGGGAATATATGTTGGATTTAAGTTACCGCTCAGAACATCAGGATATTCGGTATTGTCATCAAAATAGAGTTCAAGCGCCAATTGAATTTGTTTTATATCCGCTACTCGACGTGCATCACGCGATTTTCTTCGCGCCGTGTTTAAGGATGCGAGCACGATTGATGCCAAAATTCCGATGATCGCAATTACAACCAAAAGCTCGATAAGGGTAAAGCCCTTGCCGCCTGCTTTCTTGGAAAATAACATTTTAATCATTTGCTTTAACCATTAGCAATCAGTCTTTAGCCATTAGATTGATTACTAATAACTAAATGCTAATACTAACACAAACATATAATTTATGTCATCTCAATGTTTTTTTATTATACGCCGATTAGAGCATACCGCAAAATGAGGTTATCCACAGCAAGAAATAGAGCAAAATTATCGACAGACTGGCATTTGCGCAATGAAACATATAAATGTAGCATAAAATATATCCCCATTCAATTAAAAAAATGACAAAATTTTTCTTCGCCGCCAAACAACATGAAAGCATTTTATACGCCTGCTTGATTTTTCTCGCGGCGGTTTTTCTTTATTATCCGTTGTTTGCAAATGATTTTGTCTATGATGATTTTTTTATCATTGTTGCAAACCCCTGGATACAAAATTCCGTCAACCCAGCCTATTTTTTCCTTAACCCGCAGTTTTTTTTCAATTCACCGGACGCTATTTTCAACTACCGACCGGTAGGCTCGTGGATATTATCCATTGAATTTTATTTTTTTTCTTTTCAACCCGCGTTTTACCACACGGTAAGCTTGCTTCTTCACGGCACGAATGCGACAATTTTATTTTTTATTTTCAAAAAAATAGTAGCGAAACGAGTTCTTTCTTTTTTTGGAGCGATGATTTTTCTCGTTCATCCAATTCAAAGCGAAGCAGTTGCGTGGGCGGCCGAGCATACTGCTTTATGGGCGACCTTTTTCGGTTTTACGGCAATATTGCTTCTTCTCAAAAAGGATAGTCTGCGCAGGATTTATTATCTCTATTTACCAATGGCCGCATTAGCGGTTTTCAGCAAAGACCAATTAGTAGTTTTGCCTCTGCTTGCGGTAGCTATACTTTGGACTTCCGATAATGTCAAGAGATATACCAAGGAACTGATACTCCTTATCACTACTATTCCGTTATATATCATTCTAAGAACTTTATTTATAGGGTCATTCGTCGCATATGATGAATACTGGGGAGGGGGAATATACGGAACTTTTCTTACCATGTCCAATGTGTTTGTGAAATATATGGGGTTGATAGTAAAAGGATATCCGTTGACGGTGAATTATGACACATTCCCGGAGACTTCTCAAATTGATTTGCCGACTTTTTTTGCCGTTTCCCTCGTCGGTTCATTTGTTATTGTTCTTATATGTTCGATATTTTTTCGGAAAAAAATACCACTCATCACTCTTGGACTTTTGTGGTTTGCTATTCCGATGCTTCCTGTAGCAAATTTTCCTTTTCCGCTCAACAGTTTAATGAACGAGCGATTTTTGTATCCTGCCCTGCCCGGAGCAGTTATCATCCTTTTATGGCTTGTTTCTTCACTCTACAGCTTCATTTCAAAAATGCCGCGGATGTGCCGTTTATTTTCGACTGCCGGGGTTTCGATCATGGCGTGTGTGCTTCTGGGATATTACAGTTTTTTAACCGCAAATCGGCTCTATGACTGGCGAGATGACGAAGCATTGTGGCGATCGGCATCACGCCTTGCGCTCGATGACAGGAATTGGCTGAATTTAAACAGAGCACTTCTTGCCAAAGGTAAATATGAAGAAGTACTTTCCCTTTATGAAAGGGATGCATATCTTTTTAAAGAGGAAGTATATGCAGACCATCATGCGGTTCGATTTGCGAAAGTATACGCTCGTATGGACAGGTTGTTTGATGCCGAAAGGGTATTGAAAGAACGCTATCGTCCGCCAACCAGCAATTCCAGCGGTATGATTGCATTTGAATTGGGGAAAATATATCTTGAACGCGGAAACCTTGTGGAAGCGGTAGTGATTTTTGACGAATTGGCTAAGTTACGGCCATCAAATGAGAAATTCTTTTTTTCCGCACTCGCCCGCTACACGCGGTCAAAAGACGATACGTATGTTCTTCGTGATCTTGAAAAAATTGAGGATAGCGTATTACGTTCTGTCGCGCCCCTGCTTTTCCGCGCGTATAGTGCGCGCAAAGAAGGAAAATGGGATGATGTTATTTTTATTCTCAGGCCGATTGTTGCTCAATTTCCGATACAGCTTGAAGAGCCATACCTATGGCTTGCGGAAGCTGAAAGGAGTCTCGGAAATACAGAAGAATCATTTAATGCTTTTCTGAAACTTCTTTATTTGCGTCCCGCATCAGTTGACGCGCGAAAAGGTTTTTTTGAGTTGAGAGAAAAATTTTGATAGATAGTTGATGTCCGATACCAAAGCCTCTAAACTTTACGGGCCTGTCCTCACCAAGAACTTAAAATCCGGCAGATAAGCTGTACAGCGGGACGAGAATGGCGGCGACAAGCAGTCCTACGCCGCCTCCGAGGAGCACGATCATTGCGGGTTCGATCAGGCTTACGAGATTCGAAACGATGTTGTCGACATCGCGTTTATAAAACGTGGAAATATTTCCCAATATATAATCGAGTTTGCCCGATTCTTCGCCGATCCGGATCATTTGGGTAAGAAGCGGGGGAATTTCGGCATATTGTTCAAGGGCAAACCCGATGGAGTTTCCGGATTTTACCGCTTTTGCGGCATCCAAAATGACCGCTTCATATACCCTGTTGTCGATTACGGCCGCCGTTATCTGAAGGGATCGGATGATGGGCACGCCAGAATTAATGAGGCTTGAGAGCGTGTCCGCAAAACGGGCAAGATAGAATTTGCGGAAAAGGTTGCCGAAAAGGGGGGCAGAAAGTTTTATGCGGTCAAGGACGTCTTTTCCGCCGGGAGTTGAAAAATACTGCAAAAGCGCCACGATTCCTCCGATGACGACAATGACCAACAAAAAACCGTATGCGCGTAGAAAAAGCGCCGCCGAGAAGACGATTTGGGTGTAGAATGGAACGGGCGCGTTTGATTCCTCAAAAATCGTGATGAGGTTCGGGACGACGAAAAGGAGCATCATTGTGATGACGGCGACGAATACGAAAAGTACGAATGCCGGATACACAAGCGCATTTTTTACTTTTGCCGTAATGTCATATGTCCGTTCCATGTAATCCGCGAGATAATTGAAGACGCTTTGAAGCCGGCCGGATTCCTCTCCCGCCTTGACCATGCTCACATAAAAATATGAAAAAACATTCGGATGTTTTGACATGGCAAGGCTTAATGACGATCCGCCGGAGACGTCGTCTAAGATCTCGGAGAGCGTGTCTTGGAGGGTCCTGTTTTGTGCCTCTGCCGCGAGAGTTTTTAACGAGCGAACCACGGGAACTTTTGCGTCGAAAAGTGTTGCAAATTGCCGCGAGAAAATCGCAACTTCCCGCATTTTTACTTTTCCCCCGATTCCAACGAGCCGGATGAGGCGCGCCAATGTATCACCCTCCGCTTTTTTGATTTCTTCGATTGAAATAATTACCAGGTCGGATTTTTTCAGGATGTCGATCGCGATGTCTTTATTGACGACTTCAATAAGCCCCTCGCGGGGCTCGCCGTTCATCGTGCGCGCTTTGTATACAAACTGTGCCATAACTTTTTGAAATGTGAAGCGAAGCGGATTCGATGCGGGTTGATGAAACACGTCACGAACTTCGCGCGAATCCATGCTCGGATCCGCGGCGCGCATTCCGTCAGGATTCGCACATGGCCTGCGGCTATCTCTTGAGAAGAAGCTGAAGTTCTCCGGGGTTTAAGGAGTAGGTAATGGCGGATTCAAGCGAAATTGTTCCCGAGCGGATAAGATCGATAAGCGCCCGGTTCAATGAAATCATTCCCTCATCGCTTGACGTTTCGATCACGAGATCGATTTCATGCATTCTGTTTTCGCGGATAAGATTGCGAATGGCGGAGTTTGCGATCATGATTTCTATTGCGGGCACAAGCCCTCCGCCAATGCGCGGAATAAGGCGTTGGGAGAGGATGCCGACGAGCGTATTTGCAAGCTGGGAACGGATCTGGTTTTGCTGGTCGGCGGGGAAACTATCAATGATGCGGTCAATTGTCTGCGCGGCGTTATTGGTGTGAATGGAAGATAAAATCAAGTGCCCCGTTTCCGCCGCGGTAACTGCGGCGGCCATGGTTGCTTTGTCGCGCATTTCTCCGACCATGGCGACATCTACGTCTTCACGAAACATCGAACGAAGAGCGATTTCGAAGCTTTCGGTGTCCGTTCCGACTTCTCGCTGGTCAATGATGCACCGGTCCGACGTGAAAAGATATTCGATCGGATCTTCAATCGTTATGACATGATCATGCCGCGAGTGGTTGATATATTCGACCATCGCCGAAAGTGTCGTTGTTTTTCCGTGGCCGGTCGGCCCCACGCACAAAAAGAACCCCTGCGGCTTCAGACAAAAATCCGCCAATATTTCCGGAAGCTGAAGCTCTTCGAATGTTTTGATTCTGGTCGGAATGAACCGCAGGGCGGCTCCCATATATCCGCGCTGAACGAAGATATTGACCCTGAAACGCGCAATTCCCTTGAACGAATAGGAAAGATCGAACTCTTTGAGCCGTAAAAATGCTTCCTGCTGTTCTTTAGAAAGCATGAGAAATATGAATTCCCGGGCAATGTCCTGGTCGACAACCGGTTTTTTTGTAAGTTCAACCAAGCTTCCGTCAACACGGATCGTCGGATGACGCCCGACCGTTATGTGGAGATCGGACGCGTTTTGCTTCAGCATCATCTGGATGATGTCTTCAAACTCCTGTTGGTAGTTCATGGCTCATCATCGAATACCGAATCAAACCCGAATGTACGAATATATATTCTCGGGTTCGCACGGAATTCGTAGTTCGTTGATTATTTTCCGCCCTCGAGTATTCCTTCGATTTTTTGCACCACTTCCGACGGGGTAAAATGCGCTTTTACGACGTAGTCAATCGCCCCCAATGACAATCCTTTTTCAATGTCTTTTTTCTCGCCGAGGTTTGAAAGAAGAATGACTTTTGTTTTCTTCAGGATGTCATTCTCCGCAAGGGATTTGAGAATATCGAAACCGTCCATATTGGGAAGAATAATATCGAGAAGCACGACGTCGGGAGTATTTTTTGTGATGGATTCGATGGCTGTTTGTCCGTCTCCGGCGGTATGCACGTCAAACCCCGCTTCTTTGAACTTGAGCACATACATTTCCGATATGAACTGATCGTCGTCTACGATGAGAACTTTATATTTATTTTTTTGGGACATTTAAATTGTCGAAGAAAATATAAAGCACAGGAACCAAAGCACAAACAAAACACAAACTATAAAAAACACAGAACACAAACAAAAACGTTCTTTATTTGTGTTTTTTGGTTCAGGCTTTATTCTTCGAAATTACTCGCGTCTTAATTACGTCACTTCAAGCAAATCATCTACCCCGATTATACCATGAAGCGCTTTTATTATTCCATCCTGGCGAAGGGTGATCATGCCCTGGTGTACCGCTTCATCCAGAATTTTGGCTTCAGACGGCCCTTCAAGGATTATTTTTTCAAGCCGGGGCGTCATTTCGAGCACTTCAAAAACCCCTATTCTTCCCCGCGTTCCTTTCGGACATGTCGTCGAAACTTCCGGCATGCTGACCGTGCTGACATTCATACGCTTCATGTCCTCTTTGTACGCGGCGGGCATGGAGTTGATTTCCGAGTCGATGATTTCCTTGTACCTCCCCGCGATGGCGATTTCTTTTTTTGATTCCGGGCACAGTTTTCGCGCAAGCCGCTGAGCGACCGCGCAGGCGAGGGTTGACGGAATAAGAAACGGATCAATGCCCATATCGATAAGCCGAGGAATGACGCCTGCGGCATTATTGGTGTGAAGCGTTGAAAGCACAAGATGTCCGGTAAGAGCCGCATGGACCGCAAGTTCCGCAGTTTCCTTATCGCGGATTTCGCCCACCATGATGACATCCGGATCCTGGCGCAGGATGTGGCGCAATCCCGTTGCAAAGTCATATTTGATTTCCGGTCTTACCTGCGACTGGTTTACTCCAGGGAGGTAATATTCAATAGGGTCTTCAAGACTTACGACGTTTTTAGTTTCGCGGTCGATCTCCTCAAGGAGCGCGTAAAGGGTTGTTGATTTCCCCGAGCCGGTAGGGCCCGTGATCAGGATCATGCCGAACGGTTTTTTAATGTTTTTTTTGATGGTCTCAAGATTTCTTCCGTCAAGGCCGAGATCTGCGATTGATTTGACCGTTCCCGAAGGGTCGAGTATGCGAATTGCGACTTTTTCTCCGAAATTCGTGGGGAATGTCGAGACGCGAAAATCGATTTCTTTTTCAAGGATGCGCGCATGAAATCGGCCGTCTTGGGGGATGCGCGATTCGTCGATCTTCATGCTTGTCAAAACCTTGATACGGGTTATCAGCGCCCCATGAACTTCTTTGGGAAGCATGAGGCCGGTATAGAGCACTCCGTCAACCCTGAAGCGGATTTTGACGTTATTTTCAATCGGTTCGATGTGAATATCGGACGCTCCTCCCTCAACTCCGTATCGAAGTATGACGGAGACCATTTTCGTTACCGGCGCCTCTTCGGCCGTTTTTCCCGTTTCCTCGACCGTTTTTGGCGTTTTTCGCGCGGCATAGGTTTCTTCAAGTTCCTCCTGAA
>Ga0155695_112_pt1 | contig 10838 bp, 9 predicted proteins | sample RifCSPlowO2_01_FD_107352 | JGI IMG/M metagenome (GOLD analysis project Ga0155695, IMG submission 107352) | Candidatus Sungbacteria bacterium RIFCSPLOWO2_01_FULL_47_10 | reverse complement strand
CACCAAGAACATGATGACTGGCGAGGGCGGGATGATCACGACCAACCGCGACGATGTCGCCGACGCCTCCCGAATGCTGCGCCAGCACGGGATGCGGGTGCGCTACCAGCACGAGATGCTCGGCTACAACTTCCGAATGACGGACATCGCCGGCGCAATCGGGTTGGCCCAGCTGGCGAAGCTGGAAGGGTTCAACAGGCGTCGGATCGAGAACGCCGCGCACTTGAGCTCGTTGCTGAAGGATCGGTACGTCGTGCCGTTTATCCCTGATGGGTATCGGCACGTCTTCCACCAATACACGATTCGGCTGCCGGAGAAGATGGACCGGGAGGCGTTGCGCGCCCGGCTGAAGGAAGCGGGTTTCGGGAGCGAAGTCTACTACCCGATCCCGATTCACCTGCAGGCGACGTTCTTGGGGGAAAAGGGCAATGGCCTATTCCCGGTCTCCGAGGAAGCCGCTCTTCGAGTTCTGTCTCTCCCGATTCACCCCGCGGTGGAGAAGGAAGACCTGGACCGAATGGCGAAGGTGCTTCTTGGCTTCTAGTTCACAAGGGCAAACTGTACCCACAGTTTGCCCTTTTTCTTTTCTTCGGATAGAATTTCGGTGAGATGAAACATTTTAAAAAGAAATTAGCTCTTTTCCTGATCCCACTGGTAAGATACGGTGAGGCCCGCATTTTTTTTAAGGTTAGAAGATTACTTTATAAACAAGTTCTAAAGCGCGTAGGCATCAGCTTATTTGTTTCTCCTGGTGTATTTCTTAATGAACCGGAAAATATGGTAATTGGTGATAATGTTTCCATTCAGCATTTTTGCTTTATATCTGCCTACGGCGGAGTGAAAATAGGTAGCGATGTATCAATCGCAATGGGGACGAAAATATTTTCTTCTTCCCATCCGTACAGTGATCCTGAAATCAAGATAAAATACGGAAAATTGATTAGGAACCCGGTTGAGATTGGAAATAACGTTTGGTTGGGGGCGGGAGTAATCATAACCGGGGGAATGCGGGTTGGATCTGGGGTAGTGGTAGGTGCGGGTTCTGTGGTTACGAAAGATCTTAAAGATGACGGTGTTTACGCGGGCGTTCCTGCTAAATTTATAAAGAGCAGATTCTCAAAGTAAATGGAAATAGAAAAAGTTCTTAAGAAAAAATATCAAAAGGCTATGGTAACCGGTGGGGCCGGCTTTATTGGGTCCCATCTCTGTGAGGCTTTGGTAAATACCGGCCTGAAAGTTGTCTCTATTGATAATTACATTGCAGGGCGTCATGAGAATGTTGCCCATCTCAAGAAGTTCAAAAATTTCCAGGAAGTCGATTGTGATGTTTGTGATTTTGAGTCATTGAAGAAACATTTTGACGGTGTTGATGTCGTTTTTCACAACGCCGCCGCCAAGAAAAATGTTTCCCTGGCCGATCCCCGCAAGGACTTAGCGGTGAATGCCGGTGGAACTTTCAATGTTTTGGAATTATCAAAAACGAATAAAGTTAAAAAACTTGTTCATGCCTCAACCGGTTCGGTTTACGGCGAACCTATTCAGTTTCCTCAGACCGAAGACCACCCGCTCAACCCGCGTTCCTTTTATGGTGTGAGCAAACTAGCCGGAGAAAAATATGCCGCTCTCTACGAAAAACTCTTCTATTTGGATACCACGGTTTTGCGATATTTCCATGTTTTTGGTCCTAGGCAGGAATTTGGAGAGTATGGGGGAGTGGTGGCAATTTTCATCAGGAACATGCTCAACAACGAGCCAATCACTATTTTCGGTGACGGTACTCAACAAAGATCGTTTACCTATGTTGGGGATGTGGTTAAGGCCAATCTTTTGGTTGCGGCCAGTGAGAAAACAAAAGGCGAGGCTTACAATTGTGCGTCTGGACTTAAAATCACCGTTAAGGAGCTGGCCGATATGGTGGTCGAGGGATTTGGAAAATCAAGTGCTGATATAAAGTATGGTGACTGGTTAATCGGTGATATTAAGGAGTTTGAGGTGGATAATTCCAAGATTCGGAGTCTCGGTTTGGAATTTTCAATCAATTTCAAAGAGAAGCTATTGGAAACGATCTCACAAATGAAACCATATATAGGTAAAGTCAAACCTCTAGAACATTAAATGCGAAACGGCCTACTCGATGGCAAGCGTATTTTTGTTGGTTTTGATGACGCTGGTACGGAAGGTATCCACAGCTTCACAAGAGTTCTTAAAAGAAAAGGGTTGGATATTGATTTCTATGGATTTGATAGAAATCCGTTTGGTGTAGGACCCGATATTACTATCAAATGGTGGCGACCCACATTTCTTCGCAAATTTTTGGGTCTCATCTTTTTACTTTCTTTGCTGCCTAAATACGATATTTTTCACATCTACTTTGCCAGAAATTTCGTTCACTACGAGATTGACAATTTTATTTTAAAGATTGCAGGAAAGAAAGTTATTTACGATTTTAGGGGCTCTGATGTATTTGATGTTGAAAAGTCGGTCCGCGATGAAGGAAAAAGTAGTCCCTACTATCATTTCTACCAAGATCGCGGTCCGAGGTTTTTTAAGTATTTGGCCAAAAAGAAAAAATTTATCATTGAGCACGCGGACCAAATAATTTTGGCCGGGCCTTGGTTGGTCGATTCGGTTAGTAGATACGACTCGATTATTCCTTACTCGCGAGATGTTGATCAGATCGGGTCCTACAAGAGGAACTACTCGCACAGAGAATTCACTATTCTCCATGCTCCCACGAACTCGGAAATAAAAGGAAGCAAATACCTGTCTAAAGCTATTGATGAGTTAAGAGATCGTGGGTTAAAAGTGAGGCTTATTACTCCAGATCGGACTTCTAGAGAGGAACTTTTTGATCTTATTAACCGATCCGATGTTGTTGTTGACCAGCTTTTGTTGGGATGGTATGGGGGATTTGCAGTGGAAGCAATGGCGTTGGAGAAACCGGTTATCTGTTTCATCAAAGAGGAATATAAGAAATTGGTTCCATTTGGTGAAGAAATTCCCATAATCGGAGCAAATAAAGACAACGTAGGTGAGGTGGTAGAGAAATTGATAGGTAACAGAAACAAGTTAAAGGGATTAGGAAAGCGCGGCTACGAGTTTGTGAAGAAGTTCCACGACGCCGAAGTAGTGGCCCAACAATACGAAGGCGTCTACAATAAAGTGCTCGGTCTATATAATGCAACTTAATGTTTAAAGAATTAACAAAGGTGTTTGGTGAAACGATAATTTACGGTGTCACCGGTGTGGTGAGTACCCTGGCTTCAGTTTTTTTGGTTCCGATATACACCAGAATATTGACTCCCACTGAATACGGAGTTTCTGATCTCTTAGTCACGTTGTTCGCGATTATTGCCGTTGTGTCAAATATGGGCATGAGTTCGGCAATTTTTTATACTTACTTTAAAGCCAAGGATGAAGGACAAAAGCGGGCAGTATTAGGGACTTCTCTTATCTTTCAGACTCTCTTTCCTTTTTTAATTTCTATTGTCGTTTTTTTGCTGTCTTATCGGATTAGTCGGGTCCTTTTTGGGCAAGAAGGATTCGCTAACTTAGTATTTATTTCCGCAATTACCCTGTTTTTTAATGTCGGTTCCGGAACGCCACTGGGGGTTTTGAGAGCTCAAGGAAATCCCAAAAAATACGTAACGGTGACTATGATTAAGCTCATTTCTACAATATTAGTTTCGATTACTTTAGTGGTTGGCTTTAGATTTGGTTTGTTGGGAGTCTTCGTTGGGAATTTGCTAGGCAATTTATTGGGGTATGTCGCTGGTCTAGTTGCTATTTTCCCGAGTATAAGTTTGGAGTTCTCGAAACATTGGTTTATGGAATTGATTCGTTTTGGAGCGCCAATGATGCCGGCAGGTTTGGCAATGTGGGCTCTAAACTCTTCTGATAGGTACTTCCTCAACGCCTTTGCTAGTACTGCTGATGTGGGTATTTACAATGTTGGTTATCGAGTTGGGACTCTGGTTGTTTTAGTGACCAGTGCCTTACAACTTGCTTATCCTAGGTTCATGTTCTCCATATACCACAATAATCCAAATCCTAAAGAGTATTTCAAAAAGATTAATACCTACTTTTATCTATTAACTTTTACTTTCGCTCTTGCTCTTTCTATTTTCTCAAAAGAAGCAATTACTGTTTTAACCGGCGGTGCCTTCCACAGTGCCTATTCAGTTGTGCCGTTGATCGCATTTTCTTATGTTTTTTATGGATTATTTAATAATTTTGGTACGGGAGTTTCAGTAACAGCCAAAACATATTTATCTACTTTCGCAGTCTTAATCGCCGGAGGTATTAACTTGGTACTCAACTATGCCCTGATATCTAGATTTGGGATGATGGGCGCTGCCTTAGCAACTTTCCTTTCTTTCTTGTTTTTGGCTATCGCGGAGCTATTTTTCTCTCAACGCGTTTACCCAATCAAGTTTGAATTTAAAAGATTGATTACTATTTCAATTGTTGGGGGATCTCTGGCGTATTTGGCCACCTTGGTTGATTTTGATCTTGTTCCTTCTTTGCTGGTGAAGGCGATTTTGTTGTCAGCGTTTCCCGTACTTCTTTACCTTTTTGGGTTTCTAGAAGAAAACGAGCTTAAGAAACTTTTCCAGGTTTGGGGGACTGTTAAGAAAGCGCGTTTCCGTCCCAAACTGGTTTGGGACAGTATCAGACAGGAGATGATTTCTTAAGGTGCTTGTTAATGAGAAAGTAAGGGTACTCCACGCGCCGGTAATTATTGCAAACCAATCTGTTATTTTGGCTAATGCCTTAAGAAAATGTGGAGTGGGGGCGGTCTCTCTTCAGTATTATCATCAAGAAAACCGATACTCTGCCGATATTAATGTTTATGATGGAAATAACTTACTAAAACAAACTTTAGTCAGGCTTTCAGTTTTCTTAAGAGTGGTAAATTCTTTCGATATCTATCATTTTCACTTCGCGGAGACACTTCTACCATTGTTTTTTGATCTTCCGATCCTTAAGTTACTTGGTAAAAAAATTGTTTTTGAGTATCACGGTTCCGAAATTAGACCACCATTTAAATATTCTAATGACTACAAACTGCTTACGAAAATTAAAATTACGCTAAACCAACTACGTATAAAAATATTCGCCAGGCTTTTCGCAGATGCCGAGGTGGTTACGACCCCGGATCTGTTAGCTTACGCTCCTTCAGCGAAATTCATCCCAGCAGCAATTGATGACTACTGGTTATCTTTTTCGATAAAAATACCGAATAAAAGAGGGAAAGCCATAATTATACATGCGCCTACTAGCAGGAAAATTAAAGGATCAAGTTATTTAATTTTGGCGATAGAAAAGTTACAAAAAGAAGGTCTGCAGGTAGAATTGGATTTGGTCGAGGAACTGCCTCTCAAAGAAATCAGGATTCATTTTGAAAGAGCGGACATTGCTGTGGATCAACTACTAATCGGTTGGTATGGGCTCTTTGCGGCTGAAATGATGGCACTGGGAAAGCCGGTGGTTTGTTATGTCCAGGATGATCTCAAAAAGTATGCCCCCGGATTGCCAATTGTTTCAGTTAACACAGGAAATCTTGTTGAAGTACTCAGGAAGTTGGTGAAAGACGTAAAAATGAGAGAAACTTTAGGTCGCAGGGGACCGCAGTTTGTGCGAGAATTTCACAGTAGTGAGGTGGTTGCGAGGAGATTTATTGAACTCTACAAAAAGCTATGAAGGTCATTTCGATTGTGGGAGCGCGACCTCAGTTTGTGAAAGCGGCACCGCTTTCTAAAAAATTAAGAGAAAAATTCACCGAAGTTTTGGTGCACACCGGCCAGCACTACGATCCAAATATGTCCGAAGTGTTCTTTAAGGAACTTGAGATTCCGGAACCGGATTACAATCTCGGGGTCGGTTCCGGTTCCCACGGGGAACAGACCGGAAAGATGCTCATCGAGATTGAGAAGGTTCTGACCAAAGAGAAACCAGATCTGGTTCTGGTTTACGGCGATACCAATTCCACGATTGCCGGTTCTCTTGCGGCCGCGAAACTGCATATCAAAGTTGCTCATGTAGAGGCGGGAGCACGCAGTTTTAATCGGCTACTTCCAGAAGAAATCAATCGGGTGGTGACAGACCACTTATCAGATTTACTTTTTTGTCCTACTGAAACGGCAGTGAAAAACCTTGAGAAAGAGGGTATTACCAGTGGTGTTTTTAAAACTGGAGATGTGATGTACGATGCGGTTTTGCAATTCTCTAAAATCGCAAAACAGAAATCTAAAATTCTGGAAAAACTACAACTCGAAACCGGCAGTTACTTATACGCTACCGTTCATCGCGCCGAAAACACAGACAATCCGAAAAACTTGCGGAGCATTATCGAAGCATTTTCGCGAAGTGGGGAAAAGATAGTTTTCTCGGTCCATCCCCGCACAAGGAAAATGCTAAAAGAGATTGAATTACCACCTCTACCAAATGTGATGATGATCGATCCTGTGGGTTACTTGGATAATTTGGTTTTGGAGGAGAATGCTCGCAAGATTTTAACCGATTCCGGTGGGATGCAAAAAGAAGCCTACTTTTTGAAAGTTCCTTGTATTACTATGCGCAACGAAACGGAGTGGGTGGAGACGGTTAAAGATGGTTGGAACGTTTTGGTAGGGGCGGATAAGGAAAAAATTCAGAAAGCGATTGAACAATTTAAACCCAACGATAAGCAATCAAATCATTTCGGTGATGGAAATGCTTCGGGAAAGATAGCCGCGATCTTAAATGAATAAAAAGCGTATTTTGTATCTCCTGAGCCGGGAAAATGTCCTGGAACCAGGTGTTCTCAAAAGTCAGGTATTAAATTTGGCCGGCCAGATCATAAAAGAGAAAAAAGACACGGAGTTTTTTGTCTTGGATTTCCCCTCCCTACATAAATTTTTGAAGTATTTCCGAAACTACCATTCGATTATGAAGTACGCTCGCGGCTTAGGTATTAAGTTGATTATTATTCCGATCCTGCCGATCGGCCGCTCGATTATGCCGATTTGGGCGATTCCTTTTTTCCTACTTCAAACACTTCCTTTTGTCTTATTTTTTTCGTTCAAATACAGGATAAAAATCATCAATGCGCGATCACACTTATCCGCTCTTTTAGCATACGCATCTAAGAAATTTGGCGCGAACATCAGGATTGTTTTTGAGATTCACGGTCCCTATCTTTTGGAAGGTGTTACTCATGGAAGATGGGAGTCGGCAGATTTTGATTACAAATTCTGGTCTGTAATCGAAAGAATACTTTTTGCCGGCGCCGATTATATCGTTGTCCGTTCTTCTGGGCTTCTGGATTATGTTAGTGGTATAGCGCCAAAAGCTAACGCGTCGATTATTCCCCCCAGTGTTGATACGGACAGCTTCTCGATGTCCGAAAAAGAAAGAAAAAATGGCCGAGTGGAATTGGGAATAGATGATCGGTTTGCGTTAGCTTACTCTGGGAGTTTGGGAAGTTTTCATCGGCCAGATTTTCTGGTCGAGTTTTACTCCTTAATTCGTAAATATATATCAAGCCCACTTCTCCTAGTGATTACGCATTCGGATTACGGAGCTCTGGTTGAAGGATTTCGAAATCTTGGTGTTCCCCAAAATGAATTACGCGTCGTTTACAACCCCCCGGAGTTAGGTAAAATCCTTCCATTGGCGGATGCTTCTCTTCATGTTTACAATGATCTTCCGATCACACCGTTTGTTCTTTCAGCGAAACTGGGAGAATATTTGTCTTCCGGTTTGCCTGTTATCGTTACCGATAATCTTGTTAGTACAACGGATCTTGTCGAAAAGAACCAATGCGGAGTGGTGATGAATACGTCTGATTTTAAATATGTACGTAGTAAAATGCAGAAGCTGGTTAGGGAGCGGGAAAAATTTAAGAAGAACGCTCTTAAGCTGGCCAGAAATTTATTTTCGGTTAAAGTATGTGCGAGGAGGTACTTAGATATCTATGAAGAACTTATTGAAAATAATAAATACTGAGAAGTTAGGAATTTTTTCCTTTCTCGTTTTCCTTGTTTTTACACCACTTTTAATTAAGATTCGGGTGGTGGAGGACGTCTATGTTGAACCGTTGGTGCCGTTACTAGGTTTGGGTCTCTTTTTTATTCTTTTATCCCAAAAGCGAAAAATGGGTGGTTGGTGGAAAACAACAAAACAGATTGTTTTACCAAATAGACTTGCGATTTTGTATTTTCTTTTGATTACTGTTCTACTCGCATCTTTTGTCTACGGATATCTCCTGACAGGAATCTTCTCCTCAGGTGACCTTCTTCATTTGATAAAGTACGCGCTTTATTTCTTACCGTTCCCACTAGCCATCTATGCGGGGATATTTTTGAGGAGAAGGAACGTGAATACCACCCTTGTCTTAGTGATTTTGGTGGGAATAATCACCGCGATTTTTTCCCTGGTTAGGATATTTTCCTTTATCAAATCGGGGGGAGTGGTCGATTTTTGGGAGTACAGCATTTACAACCGCAGCGTTGGGGCTCTGGGACAATTTTTTGATCCTCTGAGTTTCACAACGGGTATCACTGGTAAGGCGGCGCATGGCACCTACGGCCTTTATGCCACGGTGGTTTTGGCGGTTTGTTTGTTGATTACTTCCAGATTTAGAGAGTTTTCGGCCCGTTGGCTAACGTTCTTTACGATGGCCGCTTTCATCTTCTATGCCTCGATTCTCTACACCCTTTCGCGAGGGGCAATCGTTACCGCCGGCCTGGTCTTTGTGGGATGGTTTGTGTGGATGTTTAAGACCAAAAAGATCCGAGTGGTTGTTTTTACGATCGTGTTTCTGCTCATCTCCAGTGTGGTTTTGATTTGGGCCAATCCCCAGGTTTACCAGAAATTCGCTTCAACGCTAAGATTTCTTCCATCTTCCGGCCAGATTTCTTCAAATAAGTGGGGTGATGAGTGGGATGTTTCCTTGGATCCTTCTTCCGCCGGCCGTCTAGAGCGTTGGGAGAAGATTATCGATACTTTTAAAGAGAAACCGCTTTTTGCGATTTTTGGGGTTGGTTACAGTACGGATAATCTTCAGAAATTTACCGGGGTTTCTTCGACACATAGTTTGTTCTTGGATTTGTGGGCAAGGGGAGGAATCCTGGCGTTGCTTCTTGCTATTGCGATCTGGATTTATCTTTTGGGTACCGTCTTTCGATTCTTCTTCTCCGGGGATTCGGAAGTGCGGACCTTTGGTTATTTGCTGTTTGGTTTTGCGCTGGGGTGGTTCCTCGACAATCTTATCTCGGGAGAGCAGTTCTTCTCGGATGCGCCAATGATTGCCTTCTGGGGAGTGCTGGGATTGGTGGAGTCTCTTAGACAGATAGGTAAAAAGTCCCTCGACTCCGCTCAGGATAGAACAAAAGTTTTAATTGCACTGACGAGCGCCGATCCCGGTGGGGCTCCCCAAGTTGTCTACGATCTTCTGTCTCGCGCCAGATCGAAGGATTTCGAATTTGTGGTCGCCGCTCCTCAGGGGGTTTTCTTGCAGAAATTCCGGAAGCTCGGTTACAAGGTTTTCCCAATTAGACTCGATCGGATCCGCTTGGATAGTTTTAGAAAATTTTTGAAAGTCGCCTCTAGAGAAAGAGTGGATCTGATCAACTCCCACGGCAAAGGAGCCGGTCTGTACGCGCGGAAGATCGGTTTTATCCTGGGTGTGCCGGTGGTGCAAACTTTCCACGGTCTACACTACGATTATCGGAATCGGATTGCTCGGTTCCTTTATATTTCCTTGGAGAAGATGCTGGCGCGTTTCACGGCTCGATTTATCAACGTTTCCTCCGGACAGGAGCGAGAGGGATTAACGATGAAACTGTTTCCGAAGTCCAAATCTCGGGTGGTTGTAAACGGCGTTGATACCGCGGTGGTTGATAGAGTTGCGGTAAATAATACTTCTTTTCGAAGAAAACTAGGGCTGGGATCGGGTGATCTTGTAGTGACCATGATCGCCCGATTCGATCCTGTTAAAGGACACGAACGATTAGTAGGAATGCTGCCGGAGCTTCTCAAAAAGATTCCTAATTTGAAAATAGTTTTTGCCGGGGACGGAGAGCGGCGCTCCGGTACGGAAAGATTGACGAAGAAGCTGGGAGTATCCTCGGCGGTCCGGTTCTTGGGCCAGCGCTCGGATGTCTTTAAGATTTTCAAAGTTAGCGATGCGGCAATCCTATCTTCTTACCATGAGGGAATGCCGCTGACGGTTTTGGAAGCGATGGCCTGCCGCTTGCCGGTAGTGGGAAGCGATGTGGTGGGAATTCGAGATCTAGTAAAAGACGGTGAAACCGGCTATTTGGTTGATTTGGAACACGGATCAGGCCAACTGATCAAGTCGCTTTCCAAACTCGCCAAAAATTCGTTATTGCGTCGTCGAATGGGGGAGAGCGGTCGGCATTTTGTGGAAAATAATTTTGGAGTAGATAAGTTTGTCAACGCTACTCTCAAGGTTTATCAGCAAGCGTTGCTAGAATAGAAACAACATGCGCATTGGGATTGATGCTCGGATCTGGGGTTCCTCCAGCCGCGGGGTGGGGAGGTACGTCCAGAATTTGGTCGAAAATCTCGAAAAGGTCGACCTAAAAAACCAGTACTTCATTTTCTTGCGGGAACCCGGATTTAACTCCTACCAGCCGAAAAACAAAAATTTCCACAAGGTTTTAGCGGATGTGACCTGGTACGGTGTCAAGGAGCAGGTGATGATGCCGGGAATCTTTTCCGCTTCGAATCTCGATCTCCTGCACGTGCCGCATTTTAACGTTCCTCTCCTGTACCAAGGGAAGATGGTGGTGACGATTCACGACCTGACGATGCTTAAGTTCGGGGGGAGA
>Ga0155695_104_pt4 | contig 11055 bp, 8 predicted proteins | sample RifCSPlowO2_01_FD_107352 | JGI IMG/M metagenome (GOLD analysis project Ga0155695, IMG submission 107352) | Candidatus Sungbacteria bacterium RIFCSPLOWO2_01_FULL_47_10 | reverse complement strand
CAAGAGAGCGGCGCGGGCCCCGCAATACGGGTATCAAGTTCGGTTACTTCCCTCATTTTTGTTCGAATCCCCGGAAACGTAGTTGAGGCCGGAAGCATTATAGATTTTGTTTCTGAAAATCTTTTTTATCAAAAACCGGATGTCACCTTCAATCTTCGTTTTGAAAATACCGGGAATGTGCACCTTCGTCCGCAGGGCGATATTACCATATATACGATGTGGGGGAGGGAGCGGGGAAAAATTTTTATCAATGAAAAAACGGAATTCGGAAACGTCCTTCCCGAAAGCGTCAGAAAATTCAATTTTCAGTGGAAAGGAGAGGAGAGTATTTTCGACGCGGGGAGGTATCGGGCGGTTGCAACGCTGACGTATGGGGTTGAAAACAGACAGAACGTATCCCGAGAAACAATTTTTTGGGTGGTTCCCGTTCGCCCCCTTTTAATTATTGGCGGGATAATTTTCTTTTCGCTTCTATTTTTTGTGTGGGGTATCCGGCGCTACATCAGGAGAGCACTTGCGCTTGAGGCGGCTCGGCGCGGATTTTTTCAGCCGCAAAATTCTTCGGAAGTCGGAACTGGCGCGGTTCCGGTTCCGGACATGATCCCAAAGATCAAAATGCTGACTCTTCCCCTGCGCGAAGGCGTTGTAGATTTGAGAAATGTCGTATTGAAGAGGCAAATTTCCAATCCATTTCCGCATCCACCGATTGATTTAAAAAATCGGCAGGCATTCACTGAAAAGAGCGCGCAGGACGAGGATCGAAATAATAACCGCGGAGCGGTTCGAACATGGCATGCTTTTTTTAAAAAATATTGGATGTTCGTTGTTTTCCTCGTTCTTCTCGCGGCCGGAATATTCGTTATCGCGCAATATAAAAAAGAGGCATTTCGGCGGATAAGGCCGTTTGAAATAATTATCCACAACGACAATATGTGACGGATTTTTTACCAAAAAAAGAACATTTTTTTGTCAAAATTTGTTATTTCTATAACCAAAATCGGCACATACGCTCCGCAGAATATTGAATGAGGGCGTGTGCCTGTTTTCGGCACAAACAGACGCTTCTTGAAATCAATGCCGCCGACAAAAAACAACACCCCGCCTCTTTTTAAGATTTTATTCATCAAGTTATCCACAGGGATATTCACTTTTTTGGTTATGTTTCTTGACAGCCGGTGATATAATGGGCGTATCATTAAAAAATTTAAACTCGCGATTACGTGAAGTTCTCGACAAGCTCGAACAATAAATAATTATTCTTCGAGCGAAGTTCCGCTTTCCTTTTAAAATTTAAATGAATGGCGAAACAACGTCGAGAAGTTTACATTAAAAAATGAAAAAAAATGAATTAACTCTCTTTATTAATTCATACGCATTTTTGGCGGCCGCGATCATTGTCGCTATTCTTATTTGGTCTTTGGGGCTTCCGTTCTGGCCGGAATTGAATCTGGGTCGTGCGGCAAACCTCACGAACGTTACTGACACGTTAAGCACGTCGAATATCGGTGTTGTATCCAACCATACGTTTCGGTTTACATTGGCGGATATCATTGATGCGAACAGTTCAACGACTATTGTCATAGATTTTAGCGGGGCGTTCAAAAGTACAAGTTCACCCGCTTTTGCCGCAACCGATGCAAGCGATTATGATATCGCAACACATGCGGGACCGCAGGCCGATTATACAGTTTATGCATCAGGCGGTTGTCTTGAGGATGCATTAGGAGGTCCCGCGGCTTTCGAAATTTCATCGATTACAAGCGGTAACGCGTTTACTTTCACCCACTGCAGAGGAACGAACGGTCTTGCGACGGATACGGTTGTGTCAATTGAAATCGGATCAAATGCGACATCATCAGGAACGGGCGACAGCCAACTTGTGAATCCGTCCGATTCCGGATCGCGTGAAATTACGATTAGCGCTGGTGGTGATTCTGCAAAGTTGCGCGTTGCGATTATCGAAGACGTTGCGGTAACCGCGTCGGTTGACACGAGTTTGACCTTTACGGTTTCCGGGCTTGCGACATCCACCGACGTGAACGGCGTATCGACAACCGGTGAGACGACCGCGACAGAAATGAATTTCAGCAACCTTGCGTTGACAACACAATATACACTCGGTCAGCAGTTGGCGGTCGCAACGAATGCCGTAAACGGATTCGTGGTAACGGTTCACGCGGACCAGGATTTCCAGAGTAATTCAGGCGCCACCATCGATTTTTTTCGGGACGGCGCGCGAAACACAACTCCGGCGGCATGGGCTACTCCGAGCAATATCCTTGATTCGTCCAATACATACGGTCATTGGGGTGTTACAAGCGAGGACTCCGATTTGAACGGGGATGAATTCGGGGCTTCACTTTTCGCGGGAGATTTTTACTCGACAACGACCCGCCAAGTCTTCAGCCACACGGGACCTGCCGACGGCACTGCCGTAGACAAGGGATTGACCCAGGTTGCGTACAGTGTTGAAATCGCGGCTCTTCAGGAAGCGGCGGACGACTATACCGCAAATCTGATCTATGTGGCAACCCCGACGTTTTAATTTTTACGGCTTCATTAAAACCCCGCTTGGTTGCGGGGTTTTTGATTTATGATATACTGAAGTTAAGGGGAATTTATTATTGTTCGAGCCGAGTCGAGAACTTTACATAGAATTGCGAAATATCCGGTTTGTCATTCCTGCGGCTAAAGCCCGGCCAGTTCGTACCGTTCGGTACGAACGGTCTATGGTGGGCGAGCCGGAATGACAGAGAAGCGGGTTTTGTAATTCAAAGTTACATACGGTGAACTTCTCGACTTCGCTGACGCTCCGCTCGAAGAATAATTTTAATATGAACATCCGATACTATCTTTTTTTATCAATTCTCGTTTTTATTCTTGCAATCGGGTCTGTCCAAGCTGTTCACGCCCAATCCGCCGGCATTCGCGTCCAGCCATCGTTTATCGATGAACGGGTTGATCCAGGATCAACGCTCTCTTTTACGCTCCGCGCCACGAATGAAAGCGCTGACGCCGAACGGTACGTTGTTTTTGTCCGTGACATCAGGAACGTTGATTCGCGCGGCACTCCGATTTTTGCCGAAGCGGGAGAAGAAACCGGTTATGAGGTTAGTTCGTGGATACGCATATCGACCGATCCGATTGAGATTGCCTCGGGCGGGAGCGTTGATATTCCTTTCGACATTGTCGTTCCGCAGGATGCTTCTCCGGGGGGTCACTTCGGGGCGGTATTTCTTTTGCGCGAAGCGGAACGGCCGGAAGCGATGGGGGCGGGCGTCGGGTTTCAGGTCGGCATGATTGTCAGTATTCGGGTATCCGGCGATGTGGTTGAGGAGGCGCGCATTCTTGAATTTTTAACCGACAAGAATCTTTACGGTAAGCCGTCCGTCCAATTTTCCGCTCTTATTGATAATCCAGGGAATGTGCTGGTTCGTCCGCGCGGCCCCCTTGAAATAGTCGATATGTTCGGGAAACAGATTGCTTCTCTGGTGATGAATGAATCGGGAGCGGCAGTATTTCCAAAAAATTCGCGGAAATTTGAAACCCACTGGGAAGGCGACGGCATCGCATTCGGACGGTATCAGGCGATTTTGAGTCTTGTGTATGGCGAGGACGGAAGAAAGACGATTACAAGCACGATTTCTTTTTGGGTTCTTCCATTCGGGATCATTCTTTCCGTTCTTGGCGGACTTCTCGGCATCATCCTGCTTATTGTCGTCATAACGCGCCTATCCGTAAGACGGAAAATGAAGTCGCTTCAACATTCAACCGCATCAATTTCTCCCGGAATATCGGCACGCGGAGCGCTGGATCCGAATATGGTTTTGCCCAAAGCTCCTGTTTCCCGCCTGACTGTTATCACACTGGTTCTCCTTGTGTTTACGATATTATTTTTTGCCGCATTATTTTTCTTTTTGGCGTAATGTGATGCGAGTGTTACAAACGATATGCCAACGTCGCCCATTCGCAATATGTAGATTGGCATCGCGTTTGCAGATTGGCATCGCGACGACATGCATCGCACTTTTTTCTTTCTTACGCTTTGTATCGTTTCGCTTGCTTTGACATTTTGGCGTATTTCACTCTATGCCGATCCGGTTTCTCTTGCGTATTATTCATTTCGCAATCTTGCATCAGCGATAGGAGTCGGGGCCGGGGTTTCCGAAAATCCATATAATTTTTTGGCTCAAAATCTGAAAGAAAAAGAGGAACAACTCGCACAAAAAGAGCGGGAACTTGATTCGCTGCAGACGAAAATAGGAAACGGAGGAAGTGTCATTGAAATCGTACGGGGGGATAGAACTTTGATGATTCTTCTTTTTTCGAACATATTATTTTTTGCGGCTCTTATCGGACACCTCTGGCTTGACCACCAACAAAGGAAAAGGGGGACATTCGGCAGGTTAACGTAGTGATTTTTGTGAATTTTTCTCGGATCCATAGCAGGGAATATCGGAAACATGATACGCGGCGTACACTGAAATGGGGTCCGCTTTTTTTGGTTTTTTTCATTTTTGTCGGCTCCTTTTTTCTGTCTCCGGACGATGCTTTTGCGTATTCCCTTACCTATGTCAGTGATACCGTTCAGTCGTCGTCTGCCGGAGCTTCGACGACTCATACGATTATTTTTTCTCCCGCAGTTCCGATTCCCCCATCGGGAAAGATTGTGATAAGTCCGGAAGGGCCCGGTTTTTCAATTCCCGCGGAATTTGATCGCAACGACGTTGATATCGCAACATCTTCCGACCTTTTGGGAACGACGACCGAACGCGCGCTCGCCACCACATCATCGGCGACCGATGACGGCTTCTCGGTCGTTTCCGGAAATAACGGCTATTTTACCATTACGCTTAATTCCTCCTACGGAATTGATGCCGGAAATTTTGTTCGCTTGAAGCTTGGAACGAACGCGACATTTGGCGGAACGGGAAATAGTGATTGGACGAACCCTTCCGCAACAGGTTCATATCGTATTATGATTCAGACCTTTGATCCTGCGGACGCGGAGCTTGATAGGGGAAAGGCAATGATTGCCATTGTCGAGCCGGTTGGTGTTTTTGCGAGTCGCGAAGATATCGTGCCGCCGGTTCGTTCAAATGGACTTCCTTCGGGCGCTCTTTCCCATACGGTCACCAATGTCGAGATATCGCTGAATACCGATGAATATTCAATATGCCGGTACTCGACGAGCGCGGGGGTGAGTTATGATTCCATGACAAATGACTTTACCGTAACGCGCTCACTGCTTCACAGAACAATCACCGGGGCCGTCTCGCAGGGCGCGTCGTATACCTATTATGTTCGCTGTACCGATTTGAACGGGAATGAAAATACCGATGATTTTCCAATCTCTTTTTCCATCAATTCCGAACCGCTTCCACCCCCTCCCCCCGCGAAATCATTTCCTCCGGGGGCGGGCGGAGGACCGGGCGGGTCCTCGCCGTATCCAGCAATCCCATCTGTGCCGGAGTTGGTCATAAACGGTTTTGCATACCCCGGAGCATCGGTTGTTATTTTGAAGGATGGAGTTCAGGCAAAGCTGTTCAATGCGGATTCTCAAGCGAGGTTTTCAACAACCATGAGCGATCTTGAGCAGGGTACATATACGTTCGGCGTCTATGCGCGAGATTCGGGCAACAGAAAATCGAGCACGCGTTCATATACGGTCCTGCTTGTCGCGGGAACGAAAACAAGCATATCGAATATCTTTCTTGAACCCACCGTAACACTCGCAAAAAATACGCTTGATCCGGGAGATGCTTTGCTGTCATACGGGCAAAGCGTTCCCGGGAGCGCGGTTGAGGGGGTTATCTATCCGCAATCTCAAGGGAGCATTGAAGGAAGTCAAACCCTGACTGAAGAGACAGAAGCAGACGAGGCGGGATTGTGGGAGTTATCGTTTGACACAAATGGTCTTGGCGTCGATACGTATATTTTTCGCGCTCGTTCGATTGCCGCATCGATCGGATCGAGTGAATTCAGCCCCCCCGCATATTTCGGGATCGGCAAGGCGCCAGCTCCGGATTTTTGCGGCCGATCGGACATCAATCACGACGGGAGAGTTCAGTTAATCGATTTTTCAATTATGCTTGTTCATTGGGGGTCATCCGACCCAACGGCAGATATAAATCTTGACGGCAGGGTCAGTCTTACGGATTTCAGTATTATGCTGACGTGCTGGACCGGATAGCCGGTGTGAACAAAGCGCTGTATTTACCCGGAACGGTATGATATATTTAAATATGTACGCGGCGTGTCAACCCAATGCCGAATGCAAAATGCAGAACGAAGAAAATGGATTTATGCTGTCTTCATTCAGCATTCTTTATTTATCATTCGTACCTATGTCTGATTCTTTTCTCGATAAATTAAAAAAGGTTGAAAACGATCGTGTTTCCGCAAGCCAGAGCCAAGAACCGCCCCCCGGTTCATTCGGCGCCGCATCGGGGGCGGAAGGCGACAAAAAAAACGGCGGCGCAAAAAAGGGGCCCTCGCTTTTATCAAGGTTGAAGCTGAATAAAAAAGAAGATGCGGAGGGCGGTGCAACACTTTCATCTATTTCAGGCGGCGGAACGTTGTCTCAATCGCCACAGGCGGGTGTTGGTCTGTCAACACTTCAGCTCGATATCGATATGTATAAGACGCCTTTTGAGGTGGTTGTGTTTGCGCAAGTTCCGGGAGTTGAGCCAAGTGAGCTCACGATTGACGTCGAAAAGGAGGGCGATGTTTTAACGGTTCGAGGGACAAGGAAGCGGCCCGAACAGTTTGATAACCAAATTATCGCAGAGATGGAGGATACAGAAAAAGTATTCGTTTCAAAGGAGTGCAAGTGGGGATCGTTTTATCGGAGGATATCGCTTCCGGATGAAGTAAATGTCTTTGAGGTTCAGGCAAAATTCTATAAAGGGGTGCTTATCATCATCATGCCGCTTAAACGCCTTCCGATTCACAAGCGCATGAAAAGAAAAGTTGAGGTAGAGGAAGTAGACGAAAACGAAAACTCTAAATCCTAATTTCTAAACTCTAAATAAATTCAAAAATAAAAATTCAAAAACCTTTTTGAATTTTGAGATTTGAGTTTTGATATTGTTTAGAGTTTAGAGTTTAAAGTTTAGGGTTTATGAATTTTTACTGGATCAAGCGTGCGTCTCGGATATTTTTTTTCCTTGTTTTCATTCTTGCGATGCGGCAGGCACATACCGCAGATCTGTCCTTCTCTCCCGCTTCCGGGTCATTCGGCACCGGCGCAACATTCAACGTAAACGTCATGGTTGCATCCGGCGGCGCCCCGGGGGTCAACGCCGCCGAAGGAACCATCTCGTTTGACCGGACAATTCTTGCCGTTGATCGCGTATCAAAAGACGGATCAATTTTTTCTCTGTGGCCCGTTGAGCCGAGTTTTTCAAATTCCAAGGGCTCGGTTAGTTTTGCGGGCGGATCACCCAGCGCATATTCGGGAAGCGTAGGACGCTTAATTTCTATTACATTTCGTGCGCTAAAGACCGGAACCGTCACTCTTTCATTTCCCTCCGCGTCGATATTGGCGGCAGACGGTAAGGGATCCGAAGTTCTTTCCCAAAAAGGGACTGCAACATACACGATTACCGAAGGCACGAAAACTCCTCAACCACCCAAAGAACCAAAAACCCAAACCCCTTCTCCGGTACCCCAACCGCCTTCGTTGTCGGGAAAGCCCCCCGTTCCTTCCGTCTCATCTCCATCTCATCCAGATGAAAATTTGTGGTACCAGTCAAAGACCGTAAAATTCACATGGACTGTTCCTCCCGACGTCACCGCGGTCAGTTATGCGTTCGATACTGCTCGCGATACGGTTCCGCAAAAAGTATATGAACCTCCCGCAAAAGATGTTGAAATAAAAAGTGATAAGGACGGAGAATGGTATTTCCATCTGCAATTTAAAAATTCTTCCGGGTGGGGCGGAATTGCGCACCGAAGAGTTCTCATCGATTCAACGGCGCCTAATCCGATGAATATCGTCATTCAAGATGGATGCACCGACATACCCGCGGAGCCGACCCTTCTTTTCAATACGACGGACGATACGAGCGAAATCATGTATTACGAAATTCAAATCGGAGATGGTGATTTGTTTCGTATTGAACCCGAACGGGTTCATTCGAATCCGTATAAAATGCCCCCGCAATCTTCCGGCAGGCATCCGGTTGTTATCAAAGCGGTTGATGCCGCCGGAAACATAACCGAAGCGACGACGGAAATTATCGTTCCGGAACGCACCAGAGTTGTAAGCGGACTTCCGTGGAAAACGGCGATTCCGGCGGGTGCGGTACTTGTCCTTTTGAATGTAGCACTCGCGGGATATATTATCCTGCAGAAAAAAAGACGGGCTGTAGAAATCGCGAGCTTTATGAGCGGCGTTGATACTATTCGGACGAGAGCGGGAGACGTGTTTCAGGCGTTAAAAATGGAAGTTCGGGATCAGTTGGAAACCGTTGATCGAAAACCCGGCCTATCTGAAACGGAAGAGAATGCAAAGGAAAAAATCGACGATGCTCTTAAAATCGGATCGGACATGCTCGATAAAGAGACCGCAGACGTCAAACAAAAATTCGCCATAAAAAAATCAACAGGAAAGAAATTGCCGCGAATTAGAATCCGATTCTGGAAAAAATCATAGAGGAATCAGCGAAACAGCCGGTGTCAAACGCTGGCTTTTTTGTGTTGAAAATGTATGTATATATCGGCACACACAACGAAATAAGTTTCGCCTGGCGGTGGGGGTAGTATTCTGCGAAGAGATTATGATACCCCATTCACCCCTTCAGAGTTTCGGAGGGATTATTTTCCTTGCCTTCGTCCGACGAGCTCGCTGGTCGGTATTCGGCGAAGGAGAATAAAATATCTTTACGTCTGTGGATAAGTCCGTCGCGGATATGCGGGTTGCACACCAAGACAGGACAACGCCGAAAATCTGTACACCAATCAATCACGGGACAATTTTCTATATCGTAATAACATGCGATATTCGTGAAGATTTGCATATGTATAAAGAATTCTAAAGCCGTATAAACCTTTATAAAGATATATTGTTCCAAAATCGTTTCTCGAGTGACAAGAGGTCCAAAATAATTTTGTGCCCGTGTTGAGTCCGAAATGTTCCTTTCCTTTGAATTTTTTGTAAGGTTTTTGAGTTCTGGTAATTGCTCAAAATTTTTTGGAAATTTATTTTGATTTTTTATGGCAGTATATGTTCGCGCGAAGTATAATAACGTTATATGGCATCGTGATGTTTTTTGCGACATTGAAACAAAAATTTTTTAAAAAAATCAAACGTTTTTTTGCTTTCGCATCAGTCCTTTGTCTGGTTCTCTGGAGTGTTTTTTCCTACCAGGTGTTTTCGTTCGACTGGATTCGCGCCGACAAAGAACACAAAATTTTTGTTTTTCCGGAGATCGTTTCTTCGGATGCGTGGGAAAATGACGGCGCCTCCCTCATTCAGGATTTGCGGGAGGATTCCAGCGCGAATGATTTTTCTGAAACGAATTCCGCTTGGCTTGTGCTTGGTGCCACCTCGCCGCAGACTGAGGCAGACGTAACGCTGAATAACGCGGACGGAACGCAGAATGACGCGGACAATCAAAATCTGGATTCCGGCCTCCGCCGGAATGACACTGCCGAGGGACTAAGTGATGACACAATTGAATCATTGCCACCGGATGAAGGCAGCAATTTTTCTTCGTCAGAGGAAGTACCTCCACCGACGGATCCGCCGCTGGAAGAGGCGATAATTGAGGAAAATATTCAATCAACAACAACGGCTGATAATCCTCAGACCGGACTTTTTTTTAATGAGCGCGGAAAAACGCTCCAAAAGTCCGATGGCTCGGCTAATCGGGAGATCGTTTCACGGAATAACATCGAAGTTTCCGGCGGGGGCGGTTCTTTAAAAAATTTCTTTTCTGTTCAAACAGCTTCCGCCGAAACATTGCCTGATTCCGATTTTTATTTTTCTGATATCGGACCCCGCTCGATTCAATTTTCGGGTTTTCAAGTCCCGGAGGAATATAAACGAACGGCGGTTGCGAATGCACAAATTCGTTTTTCCTTTGCATATCAACCACCGGATAAAGGAACTTCATCAGTTACGTCGGCAGGCACTATTTTTATCGAATACTTTCACAACGGTTCATGGATTGAGGCGGGACAACTGGCGCTCCAGAGCGAATTATCCAACGGTCTGAACGGAGGGTATTTCCTTTTTTCACTTCCCGCGGGTTTTTCATGGGATGACCTGAATGATTTCAAAATGCGGTTTCGGCAGGTCCAGAATGAAGCATGCAGACAGGCGGGCGCCTCCTGCGGTGCGGCATATCTTGATTCCGCGTGGGTTGAACTCAATTATGCGGTGCCTGACGAAGAAAACATTTTTCCGGGCGCGACATCATCATCAACCGTCGACTTTCTGAATGCATTGAGCGAACTTCTCGCGGACGGCAAACTTGAATTGCCGACATCCGCGGTTTCCACCCTTGGCCTTGACGACTTTGCATCCGGCGGGATTTCCCTCAACGACCTCGCAACGCTTGATAAAAACAGCGAATTGTTTACTGCGATACGTCCCTTTCTCGGATCTTCTTCTCCTGTCGCCGCTGCAAAAAATTTCCTTGAATCGTTGAGGTCTCAATTTTCTGCATCTTCATCGGAGCATCTTTTCGCGCTTGCGCCTCCGGACAAAAGTCCGCCTTCGCATCAGGCGCAAGGCGGTGCTTCGGCTTCGATCAACACAAGCGACGCAGACGGCAGTAGTGGGGACCACCCCTCGGACGGTCCCTTAAACAATCAAAACACGGAAAAATCCTTTTCAACTGCAAAAAGGAGCTTTTCGAGTTATCAGAATCCGGAATTTCGTTTTCCTTCGAACGCCCTGAAAAAGAAGGATGGTTTTTTTACGATTGCCTTTCAAAAACTCTTCGGATCGCCAGAAAAAAGTCTGCCCCGCGTTGACATTCGGGGACCACATGGAGTGCCGGTGCGCGTGCCGTTTGAAATTGTTTCCGAAACGGATGGGGGATG
>Ga0155695_110_pt1 | contig 11325 bp, 6 predicted proteins | sample RifCSPlowO2_01_FD_107352 | JGI IMG/M metagenome (GOLD analysis project Ga0155695, IMG submission 107352) | Candidatus Sungbacteria bacterium RIFCSPLOWO2_01_FULL_47_10 | reverse complement strand
TGGGGATCTTACGAAACAGGCCGTCGTCCGTTTTCAGGAAAAATATGCCGATGAAATTCTTACATCGGTCGGATTGTCGCAGGGGTCGGGATATGTCGGCAAATCAACTCTTAAGAAAGTGAATGACCTTCTTTCCGGCGCCGCATTGCCGCCCGGGCAGGAAACAAAAAAAGAAATTTTAAGGAATTTGACCGTGGGAGATGGCGGCGATGACGTAAAAGCACTGCAGGAGCTTTTGGTAAAAGAAGGTGTCTACCCCCAAGGGCTTATCACCGGTTATTTTGGGGATCTTACGAAACAGGCCGTCGTCCGTTTTCAGGAAAAATATGCCGACGACGTATTGAAACCGGCAGGACTTTCGGGAGGAACCGGATTTGTCGGGCCTTCAAGCCGCGCGAAGATAAACAAAATTTTGCAGTCGTCCTAAAGCACTTACATCACCGCAATTTTTCTTTATTCTTTCTTCATAAAGATTTCATCATAACACGGTATAGTATGCAAAACCTGCGTCCTGCGGTTTTGCATTTTTTATCGCGTAATGCTACTTCTTAACCAGAATGAATAAAAAACGCATTTTTAAATACTTTTTACAAGCACTTCTCCTTATCGGCGTTGGCGCGGCTGTTTTTTTCGGCATTGGGTATTACGGGTATTATAATTCTCCCGAATATCAGGCAGAACAAGAAGTGGAGTCCCTCACGCGCCAGTATATGGAGGATACGTATGGGGGCGAGACTCCGGAAGAAACGCTCGAATTATTCATCTCGGCCCTTGAAAAAGGAGATGTTGAATTGGCATCGAAGTATTTTGTACTGGATAAGCAGGAGGAGATACATGGTTACTTAGCAGAATTGCGAGACAGCAACGGGCTAAAAAATGCAATCGTGGATGCACACACACTTAAATTGACAAAAAACAATGGAGATCGGGTTTTTTTTACAATTGCAGATGAGAACAATATAGTTGAAGTTCAATTAGTCATGATCCGTGGTTTAAATGGAAAATGGAAAATTTTAGAACTATAAAACTTCTTTACGAATTCTTAGGAGGGGGGATTCTTTTTTTGAGTATCCCTCTTTTTGTTTTCGGATACAGCGACACAACAACGCACCCCGCACTCACAAAAGAGATCGCGCGCTTTTTCAATTATCATCATCCAGAAAGATTCCTTGACGCTCATGAAATCGGCCTTTTGATGAAGGGCTCGATTGACGAAGACGAGGAGACGCGATGGCTTAGGCATTTCTTTGATCCTGTGCACGATCGCGGGCTTACGATATTGGGCAAAACGTGGGAATCGTCAAAGGACTGGTCGCAGGATACATTGGCGCAAGCCGAAGAAGACGGCGCGTTTCGGGATACGACGTATGGCTCCATATTTTCTCTGTTTTCATCCCCGTCCGATTATTCGTGGGAGCGCGCGATTTATGACTACGCATGGATTGACGAGGAGCGGGGGCTTGAGTCGCTCGGCCACATCCTGCACTTGCTTGAGGATGCCACGGTTCCGGATCACACCAGAAACGACCCCCACCCGAACATTTTGAGCCATTCCGCCCTGCTTGACGAAAGCCCGTATGAATCGTGGACCGCTCAATTTGGCGTGAATAATACAAATATGCTTGAGGGAATGAAGAGTGAATCAAACAAGCCCCGCATTGCCTCGTCTTTGAATGATTATTTCAATGTGACGGCGAATTATTCAAATAATAATTTTTTTAGTAAAGATACAATATTTGATTACACAAGACCAACATATTCAATTACAGTATTACAAAAGTTAAGTGATGGACTTTTCCATCAATTTGGGTACGCAGAACTTGATGGAATTAAATACAAGTTAATTCAGCTCGGAATCAGGCGTTTGGGAGGAATAGAAAAGGTAACTACAATTGAGGACGCAGATAATTTGATCACTGCAGACTACTGGGCCCTTCTCTCAAAAGAAGCTATAAAAAACGGCGCGGGCCTAATCAAGCTTTTCTTCGATGAGGTTGAAAAAGAAAAGCAAACGCGAACTTTGTGGCTTAAAAACCGCTCCTGGTGGCAGAAAGCGTGGGATTGGTCAACAAGCGTATTTTCTTCGAATACTGTTGGCCCTTACGCGTATACGGCAGGAGTCAGCGGCGCGATTCAGAAAGTTCAGGAAACTGCGCCGCCGTCCAACGCCGTAGTCGAATCAGCGCCGGACAGCTCCGCCACAGTTCCTTCTTCGGTTCCTGCTGATGCCGAAAAACCAGAAGCACAAGAATCCTTGTATAATTTAATGCCGGGTAACACGGCATCCGTAACGCCACCCTCTCCAAAGGCAGAACTCCAGGAGGCAACCTCGACACCGGATAACGAAACAGCGGCCGAACAATCGGATGATATTGATTCTCCGCCGTGGTATCTTGGCGCTTTTGTCGGCGGAGGCGGAGGGGGAGCGGCTGTTTCTGCTTCTGATGGCGAGACCAGTGATACCCCCTCCTCTCCTCCCTCTCTTGAGGGGGAGGAAACTACCGAAGTCGGACTTCTCGACGAAGGAAGTCCGACTTCAACTCCGGATGAAACGCCGCCGGATGTTTCTTTAACTATTCTTGAGTGTTCCGACGGTTTCTCGGAGGAGGCATGCGCGATCGGCACGACGACGCTTACGATAGCGCTTGATTCATCGGCGGATGACGCCGCATCATATTCTCTCGCGTGCTTATCTCGGCAAAGCGTCTCTGTTCCATGGGCGCCCTGTGAAGATTTTGAGAATCCGAAAATCATTGATGCCGGAATGGGTGAAGATGATTCTGCCTCCGCAAGCTCCACCGCGACAACCACCAGGGCACGGTCTTTGGTATATCGCGCATCATCCGACATGCTGTATGAATTTCGCGCACGGGCAAAAGACGGCGCGGGCAACGAATCTGCGGAAGTTTCGCAATCGGCGGAAGTCAATCTCCTGCCCGTGATCATAAACGAAATCGCATGGATGGGAACGGGGGGGTCGGCAACGACAAGCAAAGATGAATGGATTGAACTTAAAAGCCGCGTGATACATCCGATAAACCTCTCCGGCTGGCAGTTGGAGTTATACGGCCTGCAGGATACCGCAAATCTTGCAAGTCCGATGAGCGCCGAGCCAAAAAAAATTATCCCTCTTTCGGGCGCAATTCAGCCGAAAGGATATTTTCTTATTGAACGCACCAATGACGATACGTTGCCGGATATTTCCGCGGATATTGTAACCTCTTTCGGTACCGGCCTTCATGATTCCGGCATGGTTATAAAACTTGCCAGGGGTTCGACAATAATCGATCAAACCCTGGACTGTCCCCCAAATTGGCGCGAAAATACCCGCTGGTGCGCTGGCAATAAGGCCGCGCGGAGCACCATGGAGCGCGTCAATGCCGATGTGGGGGGTGCGGAAGCGGGGTGGGGAACATATTACGAAGAAGAAATTGCCCGTCCGTATGCAAATGCCGATGGAGAGGAAATCTTCGGCACGCCAAAAGAAAGGAACAGCGCGACCCTTCCCGTCGTATACGGCCATTATTGGCTTCGCTCCGACAAAACCCTGACAAAAGAGAATTCTCCGTATGTTATCCTCCGCGATGGGCTGATGATTGATTACGGAGCATCGCTTACGATTGAGCCGGGAGTGGTCGTCAAAATCGCATCAACATATGACCCAAAAATCACCGTTCATGGCGCCTTAAAAATTCTTGGAACAAAAGAGGACCCGGTTGTCATCACAAGCATCCGCGACGACGAGTTCGGGGGAGATACGAATAAGGACGGCATATGCAGTCCGGACGACGCCTCCTCAACCGCGGCCTGCCCCTACCCGGGTTCGTGGAAAAATATATTTTTTGATGCTTCGGAGCCGGAATCCCGAATTGTCGGAGCGATTATCCGGTATGGCGGCAGACATATCAATAATTTTTCAATCGAAAGACAAGCAATGATTGTGCTGGAAGGCGTGAATGTTTCGGTGAGCGACTCAATAATCGAACACTCGCAATTATTCGGAATCGGATGTTTGGGTTGCGCGTCAACCGTGAGCGGCAACATGTTTCGGCTGAATGCGCGTGAAGCGTTTGTCGGCGGAGGCGGGGCGGCACGGGTTATTGATAACGAATTTATTAAAAACGGAGGCGGCATAGCCGGCTCGAATTTTCGCGGAGGAGAAATCAGTCGCAACAGATTCATTGAAAATAATTATGCGATCCGCATCACGAATTCCGTTCCCTTTTTTGAGGGAAACAGTATTTCGCCTGAAAGCCCGGGAAAACACGGCATAGAACTCATCGGGCATCTTGAAGATGACACGTTTCTGCCGAAGGACTTGACGTATATCGTTGGAGATTATGCGTGCTATAATATAAACGCAAAACTCACAATTGAAAAAGGCGTTGTGATTAAGTTTCCGGACCACGGAGACATGTGCGTATACGGTTCTCTTGTGACGGAGGGGACAGAAGAAGAACCTGTTGTTTTTACCGCGTTTGCCGACGACGAATATGGGGGAGACACGAATAATAACGCGACAACCTCTCAGGCATCAGCGGGCACCTGGTCGGGAATCTCGATATATTCCGGACCGGGGCGCGAATCAATCCTCAACGGCGCAATAATCCGGTACGGGGGCGGTCGAACGCAGATTCGTATGGGTGCGGGACTCATGGCGGAAGCGTCATCCGTATCGCTCGCGCATTCGATTATTGAGAACAACAGTTTCAGAGGCGTTTGGTTTAAGAATTCTTCGAGCACTGTTTACGATACGCTTTTTCGGAACAACTCAGGGTATGCGCTGATTGTATCCGACAATGCGACGTCGACTCTTGAAAATGCGGTATTTCGAAATAATGCGGTTGGGATAACCGTTGGCAGTTCGTCGCATATCATAAATAATGGCGTAGATATTGATGATTCGAATGCGGTGAAAACGGAGCCGCCGGATCTGTTTCCATAAAAAAACGGGCAGATGCGTATCCATCGCCCGTTTTTGCGTTTGACTCGTTGGGTAGCCGTATGTCAGTGTTTTTCCGCGTGACTATCCGCGCTAATCGGTTTCCGGGTATTATTCAACACGCACGACAACGCCCGTTGAAGCATCCACATAGATATTCGTAATTTCAAGTCCCTTCAGTCCCGTAACAAGCCACGTTTTCTTTCCTTCGCGCGTGATCATTTTTACGGAAATGGCGCTGTCGAGGTATTCCCCGCCGACCGCCGCGTCAATCGCGCCCTTTGCCGTAATGGAAACCGCCGCTTCACTTTCGCCTTTTGCCATGACGCGTATCGCGTCCCCGACGATTTCAAGGTTTGCTCCCGCATCGATTGCGACGTTTATTCCGACTTCGCCGGATTCATTCATGCCGATCGTTATGTTTGTATCCGTTTTTCCGCCGCCGATATTCACGAGCCCTCCGCCGATTGAAATTTCCGCATTGCTTTTTGTCTCAAGTGTGATAACCGGCGCGAAAATATACGACCCCTGCCCCGTTGTATGAAGCGACTTATCGGCAAGAAAATCGAGAACGACGGACGATTCGTTGCCCGCTTCAACCACGAGTTTTCCGACAAGTTTCAGGTCTCCGGAAGGAAGTTTTGCGAGAGAAATTTTTCCGCTACTTTTTTCAATCACTTCCACTTTTGAAACCGAAAGGCGCACCTGATTGTATTCTCCGGCTTCGAGATTTGCCTCCGTAAGAAGCGCGAACGATCCCGATTCCTTGAGTTTGAGAAGGTCGAACGATTTTGTTTCTTCCGAAACCGTAACCCATCCTTTGGCCGCACTCTGAACCCGAACTTCTTTGGTCGTGACGATAATACCGTCGATATTTTCAAGTCCTGCCGCGGCATCGGTTACCGCAAAAACAACCCTGCCTTCGGTCGGCTGCGGCGGCGGAAGAGGAGACGGACTTGGCTCGGGAGCAGGCTCGGGAGCGGGCGGGGATGTTTCAACCCTGACCGATTCCTGGCGGGATGGACCCAATGCGAGAATGAGCGCCACAATGACCACAACAAGTCCAAGAACAAGAAGAACATTTTTCATAATGTGAAAAAGACCTGTATTTAAGCCATTTTTTGAGAAAAAATACGGCCCCGGTACGGTCTGTGGAGTTAAAAATTACCACTTCATTATACAGTATATCGTGGACATTTTCTTAAACATGTTATTAACATAGCAACCGGCAGATTTTTTCGATTCCGAATATTTATGTCACATATATTACGTAATAAATTACGTAATAATACCAAAGCGCGCCGTCATTGACGATTTAGAAAAAATTTGCAACCAATGAGTATGATGAAAAAAATAATCGCATTGTTCTGCATTTTCTCAGCCCCGTTTTTTGTTCGCGCGGGCAGTGTTGTCATCAACGAAGTCGGATGGAGCGGAACTGCCGCAGACGATACCGACGAATGGATTGAATTGAGAAACAATGGCGGTCAGGCAATTTCATTGGACGGATGGATTATTCGGGCTCTGTCGGACGGCAGACCGACCATAAATCTTTCCGGAACGATCTCGGGCTCCGGTTTTTATCTGATTGAACGTACATCGGATTCGGATATTTCCGATGTTGCCGCGGATTTTTATGGATCATTTGGACAATATGGCAGTATATCGAATTCCGGCGAAGACCTCGAGTTGATTGATTCCGGGGGATCCGTTGTTGACACTATTTCATTCGCGGGCGGCTGGCCAGCCGGCTCCATCGGTCCAGATTATTTTTCCATGGAACGAATCGATCCGTTGGCGGATGGGTCCCTTTCATCAAACTGGGCATCGAACGACGGAAATACCCGAAACGGGAAAGACGCGAACGGCACCCCCATAAACGGAACGCCGAAATCGGAAAATAGCGCCTACGGTGCCGCTTCCGGCGGCCCTTCACAACCAACAGAAGAGGAATCGGGGTTGGGTTCATCGGCAGAAAACGTTGTTTCATCACAGCCGACAACTCCGGCGCTGAAAGAAACATTTACCGTGTATGCGGGAGAGGACAAAACCGTATTATCGGGCCAGGAAACGGATTTTGTGGGAAGGACAACCGGTGTGTCGGGAGATCCTGTCACAAATGCGCAGTATCTCTGGAATTTCGGCGACGGCTCGATTGCGCGCCTGAAAGCGACGACTCACACATATTCTTATCCCGGCGTTTATATCGTGAGCTTGAATGCGAATGTTGGCGAAGAATCACACGGAGATTATTTGACGATAGAAGTTCTCCTGCCGCAGATTGCGATAAGCGAAGTTAAAACCGGCCCCGATGGATTTATAGAACTATTCAACGCGAACGCCAAGAGAACGGATATCGGGCGGCTTATAGTAAAAGATGAAGCAAGCGGAGCAGTTTTTTTGATGCCGAAGGATACATTTCTTGACGGAAAAACCGTTCGGGTATTCCCGAATTCGACAACGGGGATCTCGGGGCTCGGCGGGTTTATATCGTTATTAACGTCAAACGGAAAAACCGTCGATACCGCAAAATTTACCGGAGTTCTTTCTTCGGGTGAGAGTTTTATCCGTGGCAAAGACAGTGGTTTTATAAAAACGTCATCACCATCCCCCGGAGCCGTAAATCCGGTTGCTGTTTCCGAATACGAAATAACCGAGACGGAAGGGAACAATGTTGGCGCGAACGGTTTGACTGAAAAAATGAGCGCTGCGACAAAAGACGCATCGGACAAAAAGACGGGATCGGGTGAGGCCGCATCGCTTGAAGAAAACAAGGACGAAAGCGGCGGCGCGAATAATATCGAAAGCGGAATCAATCCGCCGCCATTCGGGACGGATAATGACGTTTCTCCGCTTGAGACGGGCGAGTCCGCTGTTTTGCCGGACGAACAAACTGCCGGCATCTCGTTTGGAGGATTTTCTTCATATATATTTTTGACCGCAAGCCTGTTTATCGGAGCCGCATCCGCTGTCGGCTTTCTCTTTCTCAAAAAATTCTTCTGATTTTTTCACTGTTCTTCTGGCGGTATGACATTCTCACATTCTTAAGAATATGAGAATGTTTTTTAAATGCGCGCCCTCTTGATTTTTCGGCGATTTTGTGCAACGGGTACAGGCAGGAAACAGTCCTTTAAAAACGGGCCGGCCAATGTGGAAACGGCTTTGGAATTCAAAGGGTGCCAGGATTTTTCGCTATATTTTATGGAGATTTTTTTGGAAATGGCGGATGGTAAGAATTATAATGGGGATTATCGGCATTCTGTTTTCGTTGTTTCCCGGCCCGAATCCATTTTTGATTCCCGGACTTATCGTCGTCGTTCATGAAGTTCCCTTTTTACGAAAATACGTTGCCTGGGGCATCAGGATCCTGAGAAAGATGTACATTAAAACAAATTTTTACTATCAAGACGGAACGGTACATTTTGTGAAGAATGGAATAAAGATTTACTTCATGAAGGAGATCATGATGAAGACGCGTAAAATTGTTTATGCGCGAACGGGGATTCGATTCTATTTCAAAAAAGGCAAGAGAATTCGTCCCAAGAAATAATCGCAGAAAAAAATCATACCGGCTTCGACCGGTTTTTTGATTGCAGCCGTATCGGATGTGTGGTATGTATGCGGTATGTTCATTCACATTTGATACGGAGAGGCCATGAGGGATATTCCCGCGATTGTTATAACCGGCGGGCCATGCAGCGGGAAATCGACTGCAATGGCGCGAATCCCAGAAAAGTTATGCGACTACGGCTTCAGCGCCCTGACCGTTCCAGAAGCGGCAACACAACTTTTTTCAAGCGGGGTAAAAATCGGCGAAGACGGAATTCCTTCCATGGAATTCCAGGAATATATTCTACGTCTCCAGATCGCGCATGAGGAACTTTATCGGAACATGTTGGGCCGGCATAAGAATCCGAAAAAAGTTTTATTATGCGACCGCGGCCTCATGGACGGAAAGGCATATATGGCGCCCGACGATTTTGCCACGCTTTTAAAAAAAATGGGGCTGAACGAAGTTATGCTGCGTGACGCTCCGTATGTGTCGGTGATCCACCTGGTAACTGCGGCGATTGGTGCCGCCGAATTTTACACCACGGCGAACAATACCGAGAGAAAAGAATCTCCGGAAGAAGCAATTACTCTTGATACGAGAACTCTTGAGGCGTGGGTTGGGTGCCCGCACCTCCGAGCCATCGACAACAGCACCGATTTTGAAGGCAAAATGCAGCGGCTCCTTGTGAGCGTTTGCCGCGTGTTGGGGATTCCCGCGCCAATGGAAATTGAGCGGAGTTTCATTATCTACCTTCCGGAGTTTTCTCATCTGCCCGTTTTCTCGAATGTCGTTGAAATCGAACAAACCTACCTTAAGCCGGTCGATGAATTCAGGCGGCGCATGCGAAGGCGGAGTCAAAACGGCCATTACACATTCACCGAAACAAAGAAAAAAAAGATAAAAGCTGGCACCATGTATGAAGTTGAACGGAATATCACACCCGAAGAATATTCTGGGTATATGGCGGGCGAACGGGATCACTCCCGTGATATCATCCGGAAAATACGGCATTGTTTTGCCTGGTCGAACCAGTATTTCGAGGCGGATGTCTTTTGTGAACCGACATACTCTCGCATGATCGCCGCCCTTTGCGAAGACGGAATTTCCTTTAATCCTTCACGGCCGATCGTGCGGCTTGAGGTTGAGCTTACCGACGAAAACGACCGACTTGAAATCCCTCCGTTTATCGAAGTCATAAAGGAAGTAACGGGAGACGACCGGTATTCGAATAGCTCTCTTGCGCTGATTCGATAGAAAAAAAGAAAAGAGAAAGGAGCGGAAGATGACCCCCCTGCCTGACGGAACCTCAAATGAATTGTTCGAATTTTATCGGCTCGCGGATTAGAGGCGCCTTTCAAGGCGCTTTTTTTAAACCCAAATCGGATGTGTGGAAACAAATAGCGCGATGTGGTAAGATTTCACTGTTGCCATGCCGCACGGTACTCGAAAAAGCTCTCAAAAACCGCTTGTGCTCGTATTTACCACCGCCTATGATCCTTTTGTAGGAGGGGCAGAAGTTGCGATACGCGAAAATGTAAAACGGCTTTCGGGCACGTATGATTTTTTTATTTTAACAAGCCGATTCGACAGGATCGTTCCGGTTGAGGAAATAAAAGATGGAGCCACTATCGTCCGGCTCGGATTCGGAAAACCGTGGGATAAATTTTTGCTTCCTATAAACGCCTTTTTTTCCGGCCTTATGCTGATTTTGCGCCATCGCGGCCGCCCCCGAATTTTGTGGGCGGTTATGGCTTCATACGGATCGATTGCGGCAAGCACGCTTAAGTTTTTCTTCCCAAGAACTCCGTATATTCTGACACTGCAGGAAGGGGACACCGAAGAGCATCTGCGGCGGTCTCGTTTTTACCTCGTGAATATTTTCGGACTGCGGTATTCGTTCCGAATGTGCGATTTCGTTACCGCCATTTCCGCGTATCTTCTGGATGTCGCCCGCCGTTTCAATTATGAGGGCTCGGGAGATGTGATTCCGAACGGCGTTGATGTTGATAATTTCTGCCGTAAAATATCGGAAGAGGAATTGCAAAGAATACGAAAACATCTTGGGCTTTCCGGCGCCGAGCGCATCATTCTTACATCCTCGCGCCTGGTCAGGAAGAACGGAATTGACACGGTTATTCGCGCGCTCAAGCGTATAAAAGATAAAAGTCCGGAACTTCCGGTACGGTTCGTCATTCTCGGAACAGGCCGCGAGGCGCATGCGCTAAAAGATCTCTCGGTTTCTCTCGGCATACGCGACGATATTTTGTTTGCGGGAAGCGTTTCACACGCCGATTTGCCCATATATTTGAATCTTGCGGATGTGTTTGTTCGTCCCTCGCGTTCGGAGGGTTTCGGGAATTCATTCATTGAGGCAATGGCCGCGGGCCTTCCGGTTATCGGAACGCCGGTGGGAGGGATCGTTGATTTTTTGGAAGACGGCAAGACGGGTTTATGCACGAACGTCGATGACCCCGAAGATCTTTCCGAAAAAATCCTTTCTTTACTCATTGAAAAAACGCGTTCCAGAAAAATCGCGTCTGCCGCCAGAAGTAGTGCCGTCAAAAAATATAACTGGGCCAGGGTTGCGCGGCGGCTTTCAGAAGTATTCAAAACCGAAATCGGTCTTTTTTCAAAGCCGATTATGGTGGTCGCAACCGGAATTTTTCCTCCCGACATCGGGGGCCCTGCCACATATTCGAAGACAATTGCCGAAGAGTTAACACGGCGAAATTATAAGATAAAAGTTATTGCATATTCCGATTCGCAAAAAATTTCACACTCCAAAAATCAGAATTACACACACGTTTCAAATCTGAATTCAAAAATTTCA
>Ga0155695_107_pt4 | contig 11678 bp, 10 predicted proteins | sample RifCSPlowO2_01_FD_107352 | JGI IMG/M metagenome (GOLD analysis project Ga0155695, IMG submission 107352) | Candidatus Sungbacteria bacterium RIFCSPLOWO2_01_FULL_47_10 | reverse complement strand
CGTTATGTCCGATAAGCAGGCGAGAGTCGTTTGTAAGGATAGTAATACGGGCGGCATCATCCGGTCCGAGCGCGTCCCGTACCTCAAACTCCGCCTCTATGCCGACAATATCCAATATTTGTTTAATTTTTTGTCTAACAGAATCCAACTCATTTGCCCACAACCCACACCCCACAACCCGCAACACTCGCTGTCGGTTGTTGGCGGTTGGTTATTGGTTCCTGTGCACAATCATCTGCTGCAATATAACAAATGCGTTGGAAATTGTAAAGTAGAGGGCAAGTGCGGAAGGAAGCGAAAAAGAAATAACCGTCATGATAATCGGAAGCATATATTTCATGTTCGTCTGCATTGCTTTGCCAAATTCATGAGAAAAGCTCAATTCGCCCTTTTCCGGACCGGCCAACGTCGGCTGTGGCATGGTGCGCGCCTGTATGAATTGACTGACTCCGACAAGAATCGAGAGCGCAATACTCCTCTGCGACATGTCGATTAGGCCAAGAAATGTCGTATTGATTGACTCCGGGGCAGACACGAATGAATAGAGGTATGCAAACGACGAAGCATCAAGCCCGTATCGAAATACCTGAAAAAGCGCAATAAATATGGGAAGCTGTACGATCAAAAGAAGACATCCGGAAAACGGGTTTGTCTTGTGATCACGATACAACTCCATAATCTTTCGGGATTGTTCTTCTTTTTTATCCTTATACTTCTCCTGAATTTCCTTTATTTTCGGCTGAATAATCGCCATTTTTCGCTGGGAAACCAATGAAAAATGCGCAAGTGGAAACAGTATTAGGCGTATAAGAACCGTGAAAAGAATTATCGCAAGCCCCATGTCATCCACCGGAAGAACGACATACATAAAAATAAGCCCATTTAAAAGAGGGCGATACATTAATTCGTTGAAAAGTGGAGATAGAAAACTCAACAAAAAACAGATTGAATCAGAAACAAAAAATTACGAATCGGGAATCAAAAAACCTTCATTCTTAATTCTTCATTTTTAATTCATTTCAAAGGATCATATCCTCCGTGGTGAAACGGGTTGCAGCGAATAATTCTTCTTAGCGATACCACGGCACCTTTAAAAAGTCCATATTGACTCACCGCTTCTTTCGTATACTCTGAACAAGAAGGATAAAATCTGCATCGCGAGAAACCCGAAACATTCCGAAACGCTCCATGATCCGGCGAAAAAGTTTTTTGATATAGTTTGATAAGAGTTGTGACGATTTGAGTAGCCATAGTTTGGGTTGTGTGTTGTGGTGCGTTCGATGAATTCATGTGAGACTGTCTTTCAGTATTCCTGCCTTTCGGAATGATTCTTCCAGGGCGTCATAAAATTCTTTTTTTGAAAATTCACCCGCCTCTTTTTTGAATACCACAAAGACAAAAACGTCGACGCGCATGTCCATGCGTCTTTTTCGCACCCATTCTGCCGCGCGCCTGCGAATTTTGTTCCGTTCAACCGCTTTTTTTGAAACTTTGCTCGATACTACGAATGCAAATCGAGGATTGGGGCCGCTTTCTTCCTTTACAAAAATTGTCCCGATGCGCGTGTGCGTCCGTCTTGCGTGAAATATTTTCTTCCTTCGAATTTCAGAAGCACTCAGACGATTTGTGCGGGGAAGCGCCATAATGAACGAGCTGGCATTACATTTAGCATTTAGACAGTCAATCGCACCCTCCCCTTTCTCCTTCTTCGTTTTAAAACCCTTTGTCCTGTGGGTGTGCTCATTCTCTTCAAAAAACCGTGTTTCTTCTTTCTTTTTTTCTTTTTTGGCTGGTATGTAATAGACATACACGTAGTATACTAACACATTGGGGAGATTGCAATGCGAAGAGTGCCCAACAAAAACACAAACCATGTATCATTGTTTGCAATCAGTGTTATCCACACCCTTCTCACACCTTATTCATATTTCCTATTTTTGCTCCCTTTCATATTCAACCGTATAATCAACAAGGCGAACACTCGCGTAGAATAATTGTTTCGATCACTCATACCGTCGAATGCACATTTCTCAAAAACCATGTGAAACTCGTTCCTGTATGAGTGGAATGGACGATTTATGGAATTCGGTGAACTTTGGAAAACGGCGTTAGCCGATATAGAGATCAACATTAGCCGGGCATCTTTTTTAACATGGTTTAAAGATACTTCGGTTGTCGGAATCGACGAGGGAAGAGCGACGGTTTCCGTTCCCAACGGGTTCGTAAAAGAGTGGCTACAGAATAAATACAACAAATTCATCCTGCGCGCGATTCGAAATATCAATTCCGAAGTCAAAGAGGTTTCCTATATCATAGGAAAGCCGCAGACAAACCAAAAAGATCTTATGAAAAAGGCGCTCGTGCCGCTTCCAAAGACTGTGGCGGCAAAAAACGAAGCGTCGCTTTCTTCCGAATTCGAACTTAAGGATCTAAATATTGACCCGGAAACAAGTCTTAATCCGAAATATACATTCGATTCGTTTATTGTCGGAACATTCAACGAACTTGCTCATGCCGCTTCAAAATCAATCGTAACGAAGCCGGGAATTTATAACCCCCTTTTTATTTATGGGGGGGTTGGTCTTGGAAAAACTCACCTTGTTCAGGCGGTAGGAAACGAAATAATAAAACAAAATCCAAAAACAAAAGTAAAATATATGTCGTCGGAAAAATTCATGGGGGAAATTGTTGAGGCGTTAAGAAATCAGGATATTGGCCAATTAAAGGAAAAATATCGGGCATATGATTTTCTCATAATGGACGATATCCAATTTATCGCAAAGACGGAAAAAATGCAGGAGGAATTTTTTCATACATTTAACGCGCTGTATGAAAAAAACAAACAGATTGTCATATCGTCCGACCGCCCTCCGGCCGCGATAGCAACACTTGAAGACCGATTGAAGTCGCGTTTTGAAGGGGGAATGATCGCGGATATCGGAGAACCGGACTACGAGACGCGTTTAACAATATTGAAAGTAAAGGCTGAAAAATCAGGATTTGTTGTTCCTGAAGATATCCTTGAACATGTCGCACACACAATAAAAAACAATATTCGGGAGCTTGAAGGAGCTCTGAATCGCATTATCCTCATGTCAAAAATGAATAGTACGGTTCCGTCGCTTGAAGACGTTAAAAAAATGCTTAATCAGATCATTTACGCTCCGAGAAAATTCGTAACGCCCAAAAAAGTGATAAAGGCGGTTTCCGATTTCTATGATCTTGGCGAGAAAGAAATTCTTAATAAGTCGCGTAAAAAAGAAATTGTGAAACCGCGTCAAATCGTCATGTATCTTCTGCGGGATGAACTTAAATGCTCATTTCCTTTTATCGGCGAAAAAATAGGAAAAAAGGACCACACAACGGCAATACACGCATACAAAAAAATACTTGCCGATTTAAAATCAAATCTCGATCTTGAAGAAGAAATAAAATTAATAAAAGAAAAAATCTACTCTTCCTAAAACTCTTTTTGTGTGCATAACCTTGTGAATGGGCGTGGTGCGGTCATGGGGATGCACGGAGAGTTAAATCGGGCATTATAAATGTAAAACGATTGGAAAATCTGAATGTAAACAGACAACTGAAAAAAAGAAGCAAAAAGAACACCGATTTTCCTGTTTTCCGTACACATCTTATACAAATGATAAAAGTGTCAAAAAATGCGAGTAATGCTTGAGAAAATTGATTTATAAACATATTTTAAAAATGTAATAGTAATAATAGTTATAATATATTCTTTAAAGAACGTATGAAGATAATTGTTCCAAAAGAAAATATAAAAAATATTCTTATTCAAGCGGAACGTTTCACCGGAAAAAATATAAATCTTCCCATACTCGGAAATATCCTTTTTGAAACGCGTGGAAAAAAATGTTTTATCATAGCGACGAATTTAGAACTTGCGCTTGAAGCATCTTTTCCGTGCAAGGTGATAAAAGAAGGAAAGATAGCCGTTCCGTCACGCATTATCACAACACTTCTTCAAACGGTTCCAGAAGAAAACATCACGCTTGAAGAAAAAGGAAATGCGCTTTTGATTCAGTCTGAAAATTCAAAAATATCAATTAACGGAACCGATTCGAGGGATTTTCCAATAATCCCGCGGCTCAAATCACCTCATTCGATCGTTATTTCGTTTTATGACGCGCTTGAAGGTATCCAGAGTGTTATGAGTGCGGTATCGCGATCCGACAGCAAGCCGGAAATATCAGGAGTTCTTTTGAAAATTGACGGAAAAAAAGCGAAATTTGCGGCTACAGACACATACCGGCTTTCGGAGAAAACAACTTCTCTTACATCGGGTGACGAAGAAAAAGGATCAATTATCGTTCCTTTAAAGGCGTGTGAGGAAATAGTCCGTTTTCAAAACACGCGCAATGGAGATGACGCATTGCATGTTTTTTATTCTGAAAATCAGGCAGTTTTTGAATTCGGAGATCAAAAAATGACAACACGGCTTATTGACGGCGTATTTCCGGAATACGGGGCGATTATACCAAAAAATTCAGAATCGCGCATGATTTTCACAAGACAAGAACTTATGCAAAAAATCAGAGCAGCTTCTATCCTTTCGAGTAAACTGAACGATATTATTTTACGTTTCGGTGGTTCTGAGTTGTCAGTTGAATCTTCCGCTTCGGAACTTGGTTCCGTGAAGTCAAAAATAGCTTTGAAGCAGTTTGAGGGTAAAGAAGGAACATTGAGTTTTAATTTTCGGTACCTTCTTGACGGACTTGATTCCATTTCAGATGCCGAAGTTTCTCTTGGAATATCAGGAGATTCTGCCGCATCGATTCTTCGTTCGCAGAATGACGATTCTTTTTTTTATGTTTTGATGCCAATAAGAAATATATGATATTTTATAGTTGAAGATACGGACAATTTCAATAGAACAAAAAAATTCCGTCACGTGCGGAATTTTTTTCAATATATTCTCTCATTATTATTCAAGAGTTATTTCGTTAAAATTTCCCACATCATCATATGCCTTTACGGTTATTTTTTGTTTTTGTCCTTCACTGTATGATTTTGAGATCGTGAATCCTATGGGTGCATCTTTTTTGGGGAATGTAACTCCGTGAACAAGTTCGCTGTCTGAAAACACATCAAGCTCGCGTATGAAAAATCTTGAAGAAACGGAAACAATTATCGCCGTTGAACTTGCATCTTCCTGGAACGAAATGACAGTGATTGTTGGTTTATTTGATTCGGTATGAACATCGTCGAATTCTGTCGACACTGTTTCCGGCCTCATAACGGACAGATCGGAAGACGAGAACCAATTTTGAAATGCCCACTCCCAATTTTTATATTGCGGATCGCGTTCCGGGTATTCAGGTTTTTCCCCCGTCGGGTTACTTTTATCAATCCAGTAGAGAATCGAGTGCGGATCACCAACCGCAATTTCTTCTATAAATTCCTGCGGAGTTGATGTTGATGCGCGTTTTTTTGAAATGCGGTCAAGTTTTACAATCTGATCTCCCTGCCATAGTCCGCGGATAATCGGTTTTTCTTCAAAATGGTATTCCGGTCTTATAAATTCTTCCGGAAGAGTTTTTGCGGTTGCTGACGCCATAAAATCATGCCAAATAGGAGCGGCCGCAAGGACTCCCGACCCTTTTTGCTGTATAGAGGTATTGTCATTGTTTCCAACCCACACACCAGCCGCAAGGGATGGAGTGTATCCTATTGTCCATGCGTCGCGGTATTCCTGCGTTGTTCCCGTTTTTGCGGCAACATTCCGGTCCGGAAAATACAAGCTTGAATGAGGCTGAAAAACACCGATGCGGGCGTCATTATCGGAAAGCACGTCGGTAATCATGCGCGCGATGTTCGTATCAAGAACCGGCCGTGATTCATCTTTTTTTTCTTCAAGAACTTCATTTCCTTTTCGTATTTCAAGAATGAACGTCAGAGGATTCATGATTCCGTCGTTTGCAAAAACTCCGTAGGCATTCACGAGCTCGGTGAGCCGAACTTCGGCGCCTCCCAACACAAGCGAAAGGCCGTAACGTTCCGGCTCTGTGAGTGTCGTAATGCCGAGGTCTTTCGCGAGCTGAATCGAATCCGATATTCCGGTAAGATACAATAATTTTACCGACGGGACATTTATTGACTGTGCAAGCGCTTTTCTCAACGAAACAGGCCCCCGAAAGGTGTCGTCGTAGTTTTCCGGGTGATAGCATTTTTCATATTCCGCGGGTTTTTCTCCCTGCCGTAATTGTCTGTCGGAAATGACGGTAGAAGTAGCTCCGGAACTGCACTGCGGATTAAATTCGGTTGGAACGTCAAAAAGAATTGTCTCGGGCCGAAATCCTTTTTTGAATGCGGCCGCGTACACAAAGGGCTTGAAGGCAGAACCGGGCTGTCTTTTTGCGGTTGATACATTGAAGTTTCCTTCCTGGTCAACATCGAAATAATTCCGTGAGCCAACCAATGCCACAATCTCGCCGGTCTTAGGATTTACGGCGGTCAGGGCGGCGTTTTTTGCTTTTATGAGGCGCTCGTTTCGTTCGGCCCCTTTTGATATGACGTCTTCGGCGATTTCTTGAAGTTCCCAATCAAGCGTCGTTACGACGCGAAGCCCCCCCGCTTCAATAGCGTCTTCTCCGTACCGCTCGTTCAAGTATTCTCGAACCATCATGACAAAATGGGGGGCTCGAATATTCTGCACCGGAGAAAGAAAGTTCAACTTTTCTATGCGCGCATCGTGCGCGTCTTTTTCCGAGAGGTAACCGAGTTCGGCCATCCGGTCAAGAATATAATTTTTTCTCGCGTTGAGTTCTTCCGTGTGTGAACCGTAGGGTGAGTAATAAGTGGGCGCTTTCGGAAGGGCGGCAAGAAGCGCGGACTCGGCATGCGTCAGGTCCTTCGCGTCTTTTCCGAAAAACGTCCGTGCGGCCGCCTGGATTCCGTATGCGTTCGATCCGTAGGGAATCTGGTTGAGATAAAATTCGAGGATGTCGTCCTTGCCGTATTTTTGCTCAAGCATAACCGCAAGAATTGCTTCCTTGATTTTTCTCGTGAAAGTTCGCTCTTTTCCGAGAAAAGAGTTTTTTATCAATTGCTGGGTGATGCTAGACCCCCCCTGAGAAAGATTTTTAAACCGAAGATCTATAAAAACCGCCCGAAGAATGCCGCGGATGCTGATGCCGCCGTGCGAGTAAAAATCATTATCCTCGATTGCAATCGTCGCAAATTTTGCGTAATCGGGAATTTCTTCAAGGGGAATGATAGTCCTTTTTTCCTCGCCGTGAATTTCATAGAGAACAATTTCTCCGGTCCGGTCATAAATTTTCGTTGATTCCGCGATTTGCCGTTCACCGATCTGCGAAGGATCGGGAAGATCGCGGACAAAGTACGCAACAACAAGACCCCCTGCCGCAAGGCCGAGGAGGGCGAGTATAATGCCAGCGTAAGCGATTTTTTTTACAAGTTTTTTTACTTTGCGCACCGGCAAATTATAACGGTTTTTTTATGAATGTTCAATAGCCACCCGGTCGTATTCCCACACATGGAAAATGATTGTTGTATGTGGTATAGTTACGTAGTAATGAAAACAAGTACGGACAAAAAAAGAATTGAAGAAATTTTTAACAGGGGAATTGTCGTTAAAATTCTTCCGGACGAAAAATCGTTTCTCGAACGGTTATTTTCGGGCGAGCGTTTAAAAATCTATGTCGGAGCTGATCCGACATCGGATTCTTTGCACTTGAGCCATGCAAAAAACTACATGTTTCTTGAAGAACTCCGGCAATTGGGGCATGAGGTTATAATTTTAATAGGTGATTTTACAGCACGGATTGGCGATCCGACGGGAAGGATGGATGCGCGAGCCCGGCTATCCGATGCGCATATCAAGAAAAATGTCGCGGGCTGGCTTTCCCAAATAAAGCCCCTGATGAATTTCAACGACAAAAAGAATCCGCCGAAAATCGTGTATAACAACGCATGGCTTTCAAAGCTTTCGCTCGGCGACATTGTGGCTCTTGCTTCAAATTTCACAGTCCAACAAATGCTCGAACGGGACATGTTTCGACGCCGTTTTTACGGAGAGTGGAAATGTACTAACTGCGGTTATCCGAACATGTTCGATCAAGATTTTTTGGATAAGAAAATTCAGTTTCAAAACTGTTCAAACTGTGCGTCGCGTACCCCAAAAAACGAAGTATTCCTTCAAAAGGAAAGTAGCAACAAAAAACCTATTTTTCTTCACGAATTTCTCTACCCGCTTATGCAGGGATACGACAGCGTCGCGTTGGATGTTGACGCCGAATTGTGCGGAACGGATCAGATTTTTAATGCCCTTGCCGGGCGCACCCTTCTTAAGCGACTTAAAAACAAGGAAAAGTTTGTTATTGTCGTAAATCTTATGGAAAACCCAAAAACACACGAACTGATGTCGAAAAGCAGGGGAACAGGTGTTTTTCTTTCTTCGGGGCCGACAGAAATGTACGGCGCAATAATGGCGCAACCCGATGAAATGATCGAAGTTTTGTTTATCAATTGCACACGAATTCCTCTTTCGGAAAAAGATCGTATTATGGCTCTCGGCCCTCGCGATGCAAAGGCTCGTATCGCTCGTGAGATTGTTTCGAAGTTTTATGGTGAAAAAAAAGCCGCGGACACGGAGAAGGATTTTATAAAAACATTTTCTCAAAAAAAACCGGACAAAGCGTCTTTTTCCATCATACACGCTACAAAAGAACAGGCACTTACCGACTTTCTCTACTCGCACGGGCTTGCGTCTTCAAAATCGGAAGCGCGGCGCCTCATTCTCAACGGGGCGGTGGAGATTGGCGGCGAAATTCTTCGCGATCCGAGGGAAGCTGTTTTCCCGCAAAAAAATACAGTTATCAGGGTCGGAAAGAAAAAATTCGTACGTGTGGGATGAAAGAATATTTCTCCTTCGCGACGCAAACAAATTAAAATATCCCGCGGAATGCGGGATATTTTTGTTGCAATTATTCGTCTCCGCTCTCAATATCATCGTCGAGGTCCTCATCATCTTCTTCCTCCTCTTCTTCTCCTTCACCCAAGTCTTCGGAGACTTCGTCATCTTCGCCTTCCTGGTTTAACACGGAAAGTTTTTCTTCGTATGTAAGCATGTAATGTTAAAATTAGCCATATAAATTGGGAACATATTTTTTCGACCTTTATGCTTAATCAATACGTGTATGCTAAAAAATTACTTGTTTCCGGTATACGCACAGCATGCGAATTCATATTGTGTCATCGCGCGCATTGGTTGGGAATTCTGTGGGCATGGGTAATCGCAATCGCCATTGCGTCGGTAATATCGTCAAGTTTTGGCATGGTTTTGAGCTTCAGAATGCTTTTTACCATGAATTGTATTTGTTTTTTGTCCGCCCTTCCGTATCCGGTTGTTGCCATTTTTACCTCAAGGGGCGTATATTCTGACACACTAAGCCCTGCGTTTTTTGCTGTCAAGAGGAGCGCCCCCTTTGCCTCGGCAACGCTAATCGCCGTTTTATTATTCTTGAAAAAAAACACCTTTTCAATAGCCATAGTCTCCGGCCTGTGGATATCTATTATTTTTACAAGAGACCCTGAAATGATGTGTAGTTTTTCATCCTGCGGGAGTTTTGGGGTCGTTTTGATCGCATCGGCTTCAACCAATGTAATATCCCCGCCGTCTTTTTGCAAGAGGCAATAGCCGACAATGGTGGTTCCGGGGTCGATACCTAAAATTATCATGTTTGCCGCCAATCAATCACGAATTACTTCTCGAATTATCGCGAATCACGAGCAACTTCTATTAGAAAAAATTAGAGATAAAAATAGCGATTGATTAGAGATTAACATTTGTATAGATCTCTTGCATGTCGTCGTGGTCGTCCAGTTTTTCGAGCAATTCAGAAATTTTATGCTTCGTTTCTGTGTTTTCAATCTCAAGCCGCGTTTTTGGAACAGAATCGGCATATTCCGTTCGTATGGTCACGGCACGCTGTCGAAGAATTGATTTTGCGTGTGGTATGCGTTCGGGTGGAAAACGGGCAATAAGAATGGCGCCGTCCCGCCCGATATCTTCAGCGCCTGCATCGATCAGAACAAGTTCAAGCTCATCTCCTTTTATTTCTTGTTCCTGTTCATCCAGTTCAATAGTTCGAACTGTGCGAAAAAGCCATTCAACAGCGCCCCTGTCCGCAAGACAGCCTCCGTGTTCCGCGAGAATGTGCTTGATCTCCGATGTTGTTCTGTTTTTGTTGTCCGTAATGCCCGAAATAAGGAAAGCTGCGCCGCCAGGCCCGAACACTTCATACTGTACCGCCGCCAAAGCATCCTTTGCCTCAACACCCGATCCCCGGAGGATAGCACGCTCAATGTTGTCGGACGGCATGCCGAGTGCCCGCGCTTTTTCGATTGCGGTTCTTAACGCCGGGTTTGTTTCTGGATCCGCGCCCTTTTCTTTTGACGCAACCGTAATCATGCGCGCGATTTTTGAAAAAGTCTTGCCCTTTTTTGCGTCGGTCAACGCTTTTTTGTGTTTTACTTGCGCCCAGCGGCTGTGTCCGGCCAATGCGTATATATCCACAAAAAGAACGCGCGACCCACACCCGCGGTGGCAATCGCCGATTCCGGTGTGGAATAGTTTTAATTACCGTTCTGCTTTGTCAGGCGTTTTTTTGGGAGAATCGTTATTCATCATGCTGTTTGACTCATATGCATGGTGAGAATATTTCAGTATGAGATCTTTTGCCCCATAGAGATCGGGAGCGTCACGGATTCTGAATTCTCCCTGGGCTGCAGTTTCGACGACAATGTCCCCGAACCGAAGAAGTGTTTGGACAATTCCCCGGATTGATATCGATACGTTCTGAATGTTTCGCATGTGCATTTCGGAAATATGGCGGTTAAAAAGGCCTTTTTGTTCGATATCGATAAGGCGTTTATTGGTGATGATCCAGACATCAAGGTAATAGTCCGACCACAGAACAAAAAGATACAAAATGAGGGCAAGAAAGTAAAGGGCGAGAAAAAAATAGATGACGGGCTCAAGCTGCGGATCGTTCCCGAATTCCGGATAGAAGAAAGGAATGACGCTTAAAAGGACGGAAGGAAGAATAAGAGCAATAACAAGCGTTATAACCGGCCCCACCATGATAAACCAATGGCGCCGGATGATTTTTTGAATCGTTTCATTTTCTTGGAGTTGAATCAATGATATCTTCCGAAAACCGCATGAAAAGCTCGGCACATCGCGCAAGGAGAGAAGTGTGCGTTTTTGTTCTCCGCGGGCCGAGGACTTTTTTATTTTCCGGATGCGTTATGAGATTTGAAAGAGAAAATAGAGAGCGAACGCAAAAAAAATAAACGAGAGACAAAGAAAAACAGGGATGACGACGCGATGAGACGACCAGCCCGGCATGGTGTATTTTTTAAGATGAAAAAGCGTTGCCGACGCGAAGAACGTCCATACGACGGTAAAAAATATAAAGAATGAAAGAAAAATGTACGACACAAAGGAGTATGAATCAACCACCGAAAACGCGGATACGAGCACACACAACCCTTATTCGCGGGCGATAATTCACAATTCGTATTATACCAACTGCCCTTGTTTCGGCATATCAAGGCCGATGTGGGAATAGGCGAGTTTGGTTGCCGTTCGCCCCCGCGGGGTTCGCTCAATGAATCCGATTTGCATTAAATAC
>Ga0155695_106_pt1 | contig 11883 bp, 9 predicted proteins | sample RifCSPlowO2_01_FD_107352 | JGI IMG/M metagenome (GOLD analysis project Ga0155695, IMG submission 107352) | Candidatus Sungbacteria bacterium RIFCSPLOWO2_01_FULL_47_10 | reverse complement strand
AGAATCTCGGACTTGTTATCGTGGACGAAGAACAGAAATTCGGCGTGAAGCAGAAAGAAAAATTTAAAGACCTCCGGGCATCCTGCGACATTTTGAGCTTGTCCGCAACCCCGATCCCCCGGACGCTTAACTTAGCGCTTTCGAAATTGCGCGACCTTTCGGTAATTTCCACGCCCCCTCCCGGACGGCTTCCGATTAAAACATTTATTCTGCCCCATTCATATAAAACATTTGCCCGCGCGATAGTGCGGGAACTCGATCGCGAAGGGCAGGTGTATTTTTTACATAATCGGATCGAGACTATCGAAAAAGTTCGAGAAAAATTATCCCGGGCCCTTTCTCAAGTCCCGACCTTTGATAATCGAAGGTCGGGACTTGAGAACAAAAAAATCCGTATTGAAATCATTCACGGCCGAATGGATGAAAAAACCATGATTCGCATCATGGATGGATTCAGGCGGAAAGAAACACGCGTGCTTCTCGCGACAACCATTATTGAAAACGGACTTGATTTCTCAAACGCAAATACACTGATCGTGGACGATGGAACGCGGCTCGGTCTTGCGCAGGCACACCAAATCCGCGGACGGATCGGGAGGGGGGATAACGAAGCATTCGCGTATTTTGCGTATCGCCCCCGCGCAGTCACCGATCGAGCGATGGAGCGGCTTGTAGCGCTCAAGGAATTCGAAGAACTCGGATCGGGATATGAAATCGCCCTTCGCGATCTTGAGATGCGCGGCGCGGGAAATATTTTAGGGCGGGAACAGTCGGGCGCCATCAATCGCGTCGGACTGAATCTGTATTGCCAAATCCTTGCGGATGCGGTGGAGGAATTGAAAAGCAAAAAGGACGGAGAGAATTCCGGGTCGTAAGACTTCTTGCCGATACCGGCAGGCGCCCGGCAAAACAAAAGCCGCTCGAACACGAGCGGCTCAAAACAAAAAAAATCAGAAGTTTATCGAAGATGGCGACACATCCGTGCCCTTGAGAATCCGAAGCGCTTCCTCAAGCTGAAGATCCTTTGACTTGTCTTCGGGATTTTCAACAATAACGGTCGGGGTTACGCCTTTGTCACGGATCACAACGTGGTTATTGCCGACGAGAAATTCGAATGTCGTAAGAGAAAGGGTGGATCCGTCGGATAACGGGAAGACACTCTGGCCGACGCCTTTTTGAAACGTCGGTTTCCCGACAACGGTATATCCATAATCTTTCATTGTGCCGGAAAAAATTTCAGACGCCGAAGCGCTTCCCTCGTTGACAAGAATAACAACTTTCAAGTTGCGAAACGCGCCGACATTCTCTTTCTTAATCTTTTTTTCTTTCACCAAGCGGTTAACATCATATACGGTTTCTTGGGACCGCTCCTTCATAACAATCGCCGTGTCGTCCGGCTTCATAAAATAGGCAAGCATCCGAAACGCCGAATTAAGCAGGCCTCCCGGATCATTCCGAAAATCAAGCGCCACCCGATTAATCCCTTGGTCGACGAATTTTTGCAGTTCCGCCCCGAACAATTCGGGAGTATTTTCGTTGAAAACAGTCGTCGTAAGGATGCCGATTGGCGGAACGTCGGGCGTCGTAGCGGCGCGGACCGACTGTACCGTGATTTTTTCGCGGATAAGTTTTACTTTCATGGGGACTTTCGCGCCCTTCCGAAGAATCGTAACCTCGACCTCCGTCCCGGGCGCGCCGCGAATCAGTTTAACCGCCGTCTTCACATCGCGAACATCGACGCCGTTTACGGCAGAAATCACATCGCCGGCCTTCACATTAGCACGCGAGGCGGGTGTTCCGTCGATTAGCGCTACAACCGTCACATAGCCGTCGCGCATGGTAAGCTCCATGCCGACTCCGCCTAATTCTCCCCGGATATCTTCTCCCATGGCTTCCGCCACGACACGCGGCTCATAATGGGAAAACCGGTCGCGGCACTCCCCCGAACGCGTCATCACAAGCATTTCGGTTACGCAACGCGCAAGATTTTTCGGCCGCTCAAGCGCATTTACGGCAATGAGCACGGTTATTTCGTCAATCAAATTCTTCTGTCGCCCAATCCCGAATTTCTCCTCAAGCGTGATGCCGCCGGCAGCGGTATAATTCACATATGAAACAAGGAACTCCCCGAATTTCTCCTGAATCGTCTGTGCGCTGAGCAGCATGCCGTATTCGCCGTCATTGGCATACGCCATTCCGACGACCCTTCCACGCTCGTCAACCACCATTGCCCCAATAAGGAACGAGGGAATCTGCCGGTCAATCAGGATGTATTTTCCTTCGGGTTCCCCGAATCGGATGTCAAGTTTCGACACGACACCAAGGACATGCGCCCGAAATGGCGTCTTAGTATAGATAAACGCCGAGGTGCCACGAACGGAATACCCGTCACGATGCGCATATACCGTCGCTCCAGAACTTGTCTCCGCAGCAAATTCGACTTTTCGCACGAATCCCTGCTTCATTGCCGTAAACAACGCTCGATCTTCCGGAACATCCATCGCCTTAAAAACCGCAAGACCGCTCTCTTCGAAGAAGCCGAGCGGATATATAGGAGATGTCTGAAACAAGATGTCGTCCGGGTGCGCTAAGATATTCACGCCATTCAAGAAGCCGGTCGTTGAAACAATCCACCCGTCCTCATGAACAACAAAACCGTTCCCCTGATAATTGGCAGTAGTACCATCCGGCATCAGCACCGAAACATCGATTTGTCTCTGCGAAGCCGTGATCGAATCTTGTGCCGCCGCAGGAAGAAGTGATGGTGTTGCATTGGGATCAGTGACTGTCGAGGAATCCCGGAAATCAGCCAGATAGTCCGCCGCCAAAACAGGCGAAAAGCCGACCATAACGCACATTGCCATAAGAATAACAGCAATAAGTCCGGTTTTCGATTTCATTTCTTCTCTCCTTTTTTTGTTGTCAAAGTAGCAAAAAAGGGCACTGCTTCCTGACCGTTCTCCGTGCCAAAGACCGCACTTTGCCTGCCCAAATTCCATCTGTTGCGGAATTGGCCATAGCAAATAGCGAATCTTAGGAGTAGAGTCGACGGACGGCCGAAGCGCCGCATGCGCGGAATCGGCCAAGCCTTGCCCTTCTCTTTCCAGATTGGTTCATTCGTAGCAAATTAGGCAAAATATGTCAATACTCCGTACATCATGCCCCGCGCACGCTCGGGATGAATTGCGGACGAACAATAAAAAAGCCGCCTCTATAATGAAACGGCTGTATCCGGTTTTAATCTATTTTAAGAATTTTGCCGTTATCCTTTCAAAAATACCGAGTGCCCCAAAAGAAATCATAAGAAAGAAAATTCCCGCGCCGAGCGGCCATCTCCACAATTCATACGGCGCGCTTTTCTCGACGATATAGCGTTCAACAATCATTTCTCGCGACATCAGCGAAGCCAGCCACTCGCCAAAATCAGCCCTGCCGTCAAGAATGAAATATCGCCTTGCGTCTCCCGCCCAAAGGGCGATCTTTTTAATCGTTTCCGCATCAAGTTTCGTAAGAACCGGACTCCCGTCTTCCGTCTCAACAACGCCATTGTCGGATCCCCCGGTCGGCACCATGACCCATTTTTCCCCACCCAAACCGACGGGAATAACGCGAATCTTTTCTTCTTGCGTCATGCGCGTTACTTCTTTTTGCAAATCGTCCAAGCTCCAGGCGTCCTCAACCACGACAATGCTTCCGTCTTTTTGCCGCCAGGCTTCTTTTCCTCCATCGGTAATAATGACCTTGGTGATGCGAGTTCCCTCCGGAATATAGTTTTTCAGAACCGACACGTGTTCTTTGAAAGCCGCAAGAAGATTTGTCGAGTTTCGTGCGGCAAACGCGCGGTCAAGCGTTTGAAGCGTCAGGAGAAATCCGGCGGTATCGGTCGTACACTCAAGCAGCCGGTTTGGCGCAACGGTAAAATAATTAAGGCAAAAATATGAAATACCGGCCGCTTGAAGCTTTGGAACTGCTTTTTTCACATCGCGCTTTGCGGCCTCAAGCCGCTCCGGCGAAACATCCCGAGCGCCGCTACTTTCAGAAATATCAAACCCGAAATCAACCGCTTCTCCTTTGTAAATTGGCCGCTTCACGTCGGAAATTCCGTATGGCTCGGAAAGGGTAACGATAAGAAATGCAATCCCGACTAAAACTCCCAGGAGGGCAAAAAATGCGCGGATGGTCGCAAGCCGCATGCCGAGACCGCGGACAATGCTCCGTTTCCATACAATATGGATTGCTGTTACGGCGAAAAGAACAGGAATGATCCATGCAAAACGAAGCGACTCGGGAAAACGGACATATATTTCGTCGATGCCAAAGAAATAAAGCAAGATCCTATATCCGATATCAAAGACCGCCTCCGGGCCGGTCATATATAATCCTCCTTGCCCGAAATGGTATATCCCAGCAGTACAAAAAAAAGAAGCGTATGTCAAGTCCGGTATCACGCGGTATCACGCGGATAAATAAAAAATCCCGCAGTGCGATCATGCGCGTGCGGGAATATGTTTTGCCCCAAAACTGATTTTGGAGATCAGATTCTTCCTTTTGACGGAAGATCTGCCGATGCCCCGGGCATCGGAATTTTTAGGTTAAAATCTTTCGGATTAAGCGGCCGTGAATTCTTTCCCGAATCATTCGATTCGAGTTTTGAATTCAGCATAAGCAGCAACTCAAGATTTATCCGCGTTTCATAATCGCTCTTCGCTTCAAGCGCTTCAACATATGATCGAAGCGCTTGTTGGGGCGCCTGCGTTCGCGCATCCTGGGATGCCGCAAGCATCGCCTTGCGCACGGAAATATTGCCGAGGCCGTACAATGCGTAAAAACTTCTCGGGTCGGATTTGGAAAATGCGGCTTTTTTCAGGAAGCGTTCCGCGTCCTCGCAGTGCTTGGATGCCTCATCGCGGCTTGCCCCCATTTCGTTCCCCCTAAGTTCCCCCGCAAAGAAGATAAACTCCCGTATTCCCGCCGTGCATGCCTGATACGCACGCCGCGACCTTCGATACTCAATATCCGGAAGAAGTTCTTTGGGCGCAATCGTTTCAAACGCTTCAATAAGAGACCCTGCTTCAGCCAAACGGTTTTCCGCGAGAGTCAGGTCAATTTCTTCAAGTTTTTGGGAAACGCCCACGGCCCTTTCAACCTCCCGGACATAATGCGCTTTTTTTGCGGCAAACGTATTTTCGGCTTCGCGGTTCCACACCTCGACAAAAGAGCCGAGCACCCAAAGCCACGCACCGACACACGCGATCACGAGAATGCCCGCGAAATACTTTTTCATCGCTCGTCTCCCTCCTCTCTGTGGGCGGTTATTGACGCACAATACGGAATTACGGACGCGAACGCTCCGGATGAAACCAGAATAATCGCCCATGTGATATAGAGTCTTCGGAGAGGATTTTGGGAAACAAAAAGTTTCATGACTCGCCGTCCCCGCTCGATTTTTGCAACATTTCGATAGAGCAGTGAAAGGCGCTCTCCCGACATGCCGCCAACCTCCGTTGCCGCTCCCATTCCCGGAGGAGTGGTAAATGCCTCACGATATGCAGGCAAAATTCCTTGTACGCTCCAAAAATAGGTCCTGATGCAAAGCGCATGCGCGATATCAATCACGTGAAAGGGGTTTATGTTGTTTTCATACGCTCTGTTGAATTGGGTATTTTCCAAAGCCGAGTCCCTGTCCCTAAATACGTGCGGAAAGTCACCGTCGGTAAAGAGCGCAATCGATAAGCCCTGGTATTTCCCGCAAAACTCCTTTCTTCGGGAAGGAAATTTTGGAAACCGCTCCGCAAGGGATGCCTGTATTTCCAGGAGTTCCTTTGCGGGCACAAGATCTCCCCTGTCAACACCATTGAGAATCAACAGGATGCCTGCCCACAAGCCCCGTTCAATAGATGTCGATCCTCCCGTCTCAAGGGCCGAAACTCTTCGTTCAATCACGCCGCAATCTTTAAAGAGGTGCGCGCGGACCGAAGCTTCGTCATCGAATGTTACCAACCCGACCAGAACGGAAGATTCCTCGTTTCCGTCCTTTGTACAAAACTCTTTTAGGAGGGCGTTGTTCGCGGATTGCAAAACGGTCATGTTACTGCCGGCCATGCTTCCCGAAACGTCATTTATAACCACCATGACCCTTCCTTCAACCGCAACTTCCCGCGAAACCATTCCAACGCTTTGAGGCCCCGCAAATGCGAGAACCGCAAGGATTATGCCGAGAACAACAAGTAAAGATGGAAGCGCGCGAAGGGCAAAGAGAAATGCCCTCCGCGCGCGCGAGATGCGTTCGATCTCAAACACATGGCGCGATGGAATCGAAAAATATCTTTTCTTCCGCATAAGAAGGAGAAGAATGATAATCGGGATAAGAACCAGTGCCCACGGCGTATCCGGGCGAGACACGCCGCGAACAATGTCAGCAACGCCCATGGGTGCCCCTCCTTTCGGCCGGTAGTGTTACGCAAAAAAATAAGGAATTTTTTTTGCAAACCACTGTTTGCGCCGCAGACTTTTTACGGCAGACAGGATATTGACAACATCGTTTCGTGATATTTTTTCCGGAGAAAGCGCTGCCGCTTCGGCAAGAACGCCGGAAATAGCCGGACGAAGTCGTTCGGGCGCGGACTCCGCAATGAGCTTGGCTGAAACACCCGCGTCAACCCCGAAGACCGAACGAAGATCGGCCTTAAGCGATCGCATGAATGCGCGAAACGCTTCGTCGTCCGTCATTCCCCGGTCGATTGCGCGCACCAGACGGCGCGCGTCGTTTTTGAGCGCTTTTCGAGTGCTCGCGTTTTGGCGCGACACATACGAGCCGACGCTCACAAACACAAAACCCAGAAACAAGGCGCCGGATACCGACACGAATACGATACCGATTCTCTTTGTATATGTCGCCGCGGACGGTATGCGTTCGAGGGCGGTGCGGGTCCAAAAACGGATATCAGTTTTCGGGTATGCCGTCTCCCTTGGCTCTTCCGGCGCAATAGCGGCCGGAGGAGGCATGTGCTTCCATCCATAAATATCTGCAACAAGCGGCTCGCCGCTCTTGTTTTTCAAGAGAAGAGGCATTATCTCGATACGAATTTCCGGAAACGGAATAAGGACGGGCGGGATGTTCGAAGATGCTCCTTTTATTCCGTAAAAAAGCTTGGGCGAAGAAAGCGTAAATGCGCCGGGCCGATAGAGCCTGACTTCGGTCGAAAACGTCACCAGTCCCTCTTTTGCGGCAACCGAGACGTTTTCAGAACGGAAAAGATCCGGGGAAAAATCTTTCGGCAGGAATGCTTCCTGAGAAATATTTTTGACAGCATCAACATCGACGACTGCGCGTTTCGGATCATACACGACCGAGTAGGTAACCTTGAGCCGCTCACCGAGAACGCCCGATAATCCCGAAGACTCGGCGAATGCGCGAACCAGCGGCCTGATGGAAATAAAGTCGGGATATGCCCATTGGGTAAGAACATCTTCCGAAAAGAGTCGGCTCAATCGAAGCGTATTCATCTCTTCTTCGCGAAGCCGCGGGAGCATGGGCACCAACAGCAGGGCGCCGTTCGGCACTCCTGCGGGAGGACTACTATTTAGCGACCACGCAGTCGTATAGTGGACCTTGCTGAATCTGTATGTCACGAGTTCCTGTTGAAAACTGGAAAGTGCCTTCGATTTTATCCAGACAGCCGCGGGAAACACGAGATCTCCGTCAAGCGCGAATACCGGATAGACATCGGTCACGATATTTTTTTCGTCAAAGACGTTATTCAAAATCGTGATAATGCCACCCTGCGCCTCCGAAAAAGTGACCACATAAAATCTCGCATTTTTGATCGGAGCGTTCGCCTCCGATATTCCGTAAAACGTATCCAGCCGGGAAACGCTCACTCCATGTTCCGGTGTAAACTTCATGCGCTCCAAAAACGCGGTAAACGGTTCCTGGCCCTCCGCATACGGAGTCATAAGGACGATCGCTTTCGGATAAAGCGATAAGATGACGCGGGAACCGGACTTGTCCCAGATCTGGAAATCAAGCCCTTCATAATATCTCCATGAAGGCTTTGTAACCGACGACGGACCAAGATCGTCTTGAGCGCCTACGGGTACAATACCGAAAAAAGCCGTGCATAGACCAAAAAGGGCGATAATCAGAAGCGCCCTCACCCGACCATTCATAGCAGTCACTCCGTTTGTTATGTCAATGTTCTTGCTTAAAAGTAACTCTTTTTCTTAATTTGTCAATAGTTCGCGGAGGGTTTGCGGAGAGTTTCGAGAAGGGGAAATCGCAGGGCAATACACCCTTGTTTTGCGGCCGCCTGATTCTGTATATATTTCAAAAGCCCGGTGAAAACCGGGCTATACCATGAATACAATAACGAACATTTATAAAATGACAAATCCTTTTTTGAGATCCTGAATCACTTTTTCCGGAGTCGTCGAATGCACCCATGCCATTGGAACACCGCACAAGCGCGCGGATGCCGCAAGAAGCGCTTCACGCTCATGGTGCCGCTGTACGAAGGCGCGAGCTTTTTTTCTCGTAAAATGCGTAACGCCAACCGACGAATCTTCCGAATCTTGATAATGAATGTGCGACCGGAGATTTTCAAACATGCCCCAGTCCGGTGAAATTCCCAAAAACCTAAGCTCGGTGGACGCAACACCGCCCGCATACGTACTGCCGACAGCGCGCCATAAAACATCGCGACCTTCCAGGATCATCGCGCGAATCCGCCGGTCATACACCGCCCGCACATCTTCAAAAAAGAAATCCGACATGAAAAGCACGCGGGTATTCGCCAGCGATATTGTTCGTGACGAAATGCTCGAGCAGGTATGAAGCGTGCTCGGTGTCCGGTCGCGCACAACCGGCAGGCGGTGCAATTCGAGAAGCAGGGCCATAACGTCATCCACGCTGTAAAGTTTCGGGGAGACAAAAACATTTGACTCTCCCCGAATGACAATCGCCTGTGCCGAGTCCTTTCCCTTCACGGCTGATGCAAGGAAACAGCCCAGCGACAAAAGCGCTGCATCACGCATGCCGTAGCTCCGCAGAGAACACGAATCGTCAAGAATGACCGCATATCGCACTTTCTCTTCGGAAAGATTTTCCCGTACCGTCGGCTCGCCTTCCTGAAGCGAAGCATCAATATCCAAATTCACGATATCTTCGCCCGGCTCATACGGCCGGAACTCTTTAAATTCAATCCCTTCGCCGACTTGTTTTGACTTATGCTCGCCGAATGTAAGCGTCCATACCCGGAATGCCGGGTCAGAAACGGAAAAAACCCTCACAAATTTCAAAAGTTCTTCCGGCGTAAGTCGAACCATGGTTCTACTCGTCTACCGGAACGACCTGCAAAAGACCTTTTCGTCCGGTCACCCGATCTCCGGTAATCAGCGCCTTAATAAATCCTTCTGGCCCCCCGAATTCATCGTAGAGTGGTCTTAGGTTGTCATTCAGGATGAACCGGTGATTTACGATTTCAAAAAACCTCTTCTGGACGTGATATGAATCAACCACGCGCTCGCCGCTGAAACACGCGATCGTCTTTGCGGCGTTCTGCAAATGCATGGCCGCCCGGGAATTCGGCGGAAGAAGCACAAGCGGCTGTCCGCCGAGCTTCTCTTTCAATTCCGGAAAAATCTCCTTAAACGTGAATGGGTCGTAGGTCGCCATAATCAGGCGGCGAATATACCGCTTCACGTTTTTCGGAACTTCAATTTCGTTCCGGATGAAATCGCGCGCATCAAGAACTGACGCAAGATCCGTAACCGGCCCAATTACCATTTTTTCATGCGCTTCGGTAAGTTCGAGAACCGCGTCGATTGTTTCCGCGTCAGGAAGTTCAAAAAGGATCTGAAACATGAACCTGTCGAGCTGGGCCGCGGGAAGATTATACGTTCCCTCGCCCTTCTCGACCGGATTCAGCGTGCCCGTTACATGAAACGGATTATCGAGCTGGCGCGTAATCGTATTGCCTGCCTCTTCATACGTCACGGCCCCTTCGCTCATCGCCTCAAGAAGCGCTGACTGCGTCTTCGGAGTCGCGCGATTGATCTCATCCGCAAGAAGAATGTTGCTGAAGATGGGGCCGTAATATGTAAATACCTCTTCACCTTCCTGCACCCTGCGCACCGTAATATCACGGGGCGTTTTGTCGGGTGTCATCTGAATTCTTCCGAAAAGCAAATCTGTGAGAGAAGCAAGCGTTTTGCCCATGAGAGTTTTTCCTCCTCCCGGGGGACCTTTCAAAAGAATGTGTCCTGCGAGCTTTGACGGCTCGACGCGAATTTGTTCGATAACGATTTCACCCCGAACCTGCTTTTTTATCTTTTTTACGAATCCCGGGCTTGAGTCGCCGAGAGAAAAAAGACCAACCACGACGGCTGAAGCAATGCGCTCAAGCGCGTTGCCAACCACGACCTGGCGAATACCCTCGAGAATATCATTTACCTGCTTCAAAACCTTGCGGTGGCGCTCGTGGAGCCGAGAATCGCTCTCCATGGCACGGTATTTCGTTACATCCTTTTTTTCCGTTATTTTCGGCATGATCAGGCCTTTTGTTGTCAACGTACCATGCCCGATATGTACCACAAAAATCGGAAACGCGCAACCCTCGCTTGCAAAAATAAAAAGAGCCGCGTATAGTGCTCATTAATGTCTGACGTTTCCATATTTTCGAAAAAAGATAAGAATTTTCCGCGCCTTCTTACCGAAATTCCCTCCTGCCCCCGGCAATTATATGTAAGAGGAGAACTCCGAAAGGAAGAGCACTGCCTTTCGATTGTCGGAACGCGAAAACCGACCCGCTATGGAGTAGAAACGGCGGAAAAGATCATCCGGGGACTTTCGCGGTCTTCGCGTCTCACGATCGTCAGCGGACTTGCGTCCGGCATCGACACGGTCGCGCATTCCGAAGCGGTCAAAAATGGCCTGCGAACTATTGCGGTCCTCGGAAGCGGAATTGATCATGGCTCGATATTTCCGCCGCAGAATAAAAATCTCGCGGATAAAATCGTCTCGTCGGGCGGCGCGGTCATATCGGAATATCCCGAAGGAGCCCCCGGCCTTCCGCATCATTTTCCGGAACGAAATAGAATTATCGCGGGACTTTCGCTCGGAACGCTTGTTGTCGAGGCAAAAGAAAAATCGGGCGCGCTCATTACGGCGCGCCTCGCCCTTGAGCAAAACCGCGAAGTGTTCGCTGTTCCAGGATCCATTTTTTCCCTGAATTCGTGCGGACCCCACATGCTTATCAAAAAAGGAGCGAAGGCCGTAACGGCGGCGGATGATATTTTAGAAGAACTTTCCGTACCGGTCATGAAAAATCTCGAAACGGAAAAACGCGATGAGGCCGTCGGGCGCGAAGAAAAAATTATTTTAACACTCCTTTCGGACGAACCGCGGAGCGTCCACGAGATTAAAGGCGAAACCGAGTTTTCAACATCGGGTATCCTTTCCGCGCTTACTGTGTTAGAATTGAAAGGATTGGTGAAAAAAACAGGCGCAGACCAGTGGAGTAAAATATGATGCCAATACGATGCAAATTTTATGCCAACCTACGAATTGCGGGTACGATATCATTATTTACAATTCGTTGAATTGGCATTAGGTTCGTAGATTGGCGTCACATTGTTTTGTCAAAAAGTCTTGTTATCGTAGAAAGTCCGACGAAAGCAAAGACAATTTCCCGATTCCTCGGGGACGATTTTATAATTGAGTCAAGCTATGGGCATATCCGCGATCTGCCGTCATATAAACTCGGCGTTGACGTGAATAACGACTTTGAGCCGAATTATGTCATATCGCGAAAGTCTCAGCCGACGGTTAAAAAACTGAAAGTGTGGGCCGCCAAAGCGGATAAAATTATTCTCGCAACCGATGAA
>Ga0155695_105_pt4 | contig 12100 bp, 13 predicted proteins | sample RifCSPlowO2_01_FD_107352 | JGI IMG/M metagenome (GOLD analysis project Ga0155695, IMG submission 107352) | Candidatus Sungbacteria bacterium RIFCSPLOWO2_01_FULL_47_10 | reverse complement strand
CCACCGTCAAAATCTTTTTTCAAAAGAACTTCCGCTTTTTCACGCCCGATCCAATTTCCTGCTTCCATAAAACCAAGTATGCTTCCGATCCATTGGGCCGCCTGAACCGACCCTTCTTTTGTTTTCTCAAGATTCTGCATTTGGTCAATCATCCAAAGGCGATAATTATGAGTATTGCCAGAGTTTCTGGGTTCAGCGTCGGGAAACCAATGAAAAAGATTTTTGGAGATTTCGCGGATCGCATTGGGATAAAACCGCACCTCGTCTACATACAGGCCGACCCCGCGCGTATTGCCGGAAAGTTCATCCTCAAAATGCAGTTTTGCTTTGAGCATCGCCTCTTTTCTGTCCGGAGCATCCAGGAAAAAAACTTTTCGCGACAACGGCCCAAGCGTGCCGTGCATGGAAACCAAAACCGCCCTGAAGAGCTTATCCATTCGTGCCCCCCTCACGAAAAGGAGACAGTTTTTTAAATTCGGCATGCTCCGCACTTCCTGAAAGTCGCCCCAAAAACTCTTTCCACGCTTCGTGATCGCCGGCGGCAAGACGCTCCAGTCTTTCCTCAACGCCTACTGATTCTGTCGTCTCGCCGGTCCAATATCCTCTTCCCCTCAAAGAATCAAGATGTCGGGCAAGAGAAACCACGTTAGTAAACCCATCAGGCGTTGGTGCGGCAAGATACTTATATAATGCGGCAAGATAGTTCCCGACACGTTCCAGCCGTTCTTCATCATGCGCGATATCAGACAATGCATCACTCATGTACGTGTTCCTTTTTTTCAAAAAACAGTCGTATTTAATCTGTAATTGTTTTTATTCCACATGTCAAGTCCGGCAGGCACGACTCGTTTTTTTACATACCATTGACATTTAATTTTAATGTGATAAATTTACCACGGTACCTTTACACACGAAACCAAAAATTCTTACACGAGGAGAATGCAATGGATATAAGCCGAGGGGTTGATGTGGAGTATTACGAACGGCTGGAGAGTCAAAAAGAGCTTGAAGACGCCAGACACCATGAATGCGCGGCGAGAGACGCCTGGGCCTACCGCACCCCATGCGGTTTCTGTCAAAAGGATTACCGCAAATGCGGCATGCTCCTCGCCATTGCTGCACGACGGTTGAACCGTTGCCCTTTCTGCAGCGCAAAGCTTCTTGCCCCTGCTCATGTATTCGAATGCAAAAAGCGTTCTTCCGGCCGTTCTTTTGCGTACGCTCTCGGAGTATACTAATTCCATACAGCGGCTTGCCCCTTAAAACGCCACCCGCGAAATCTCGCGGGTTTTTTCATTCTTTAATTATTCTAAATCTTACTATGCTGAACATCGTAAAACTTCGTAAACTTCTCTAAACAAACGCCCCCGCGAATATGCGAGGGCGTTTTCTCCGATCTAACCTTCCAGTTGTTCCGACTATCCCGAATCCTGTCGGGACCGCACAATCTCAATTCAAAGCTCCGAGATTAACACTTATGTTCCGCGAAGTATAAATCTGGATTCCAGCTTTCGCTGGAATGACATACTTCAGATCGCGAAAAACGACCTAGGGCGACACGTCTTCTCAATCTCGCCTTACTAGCCCGATCCTTGCAGATGTAGGACTTCTGGGGACAAAATCATGCGAGAAGATAAATGTCAAAAATATCCCTAAAAAGAAATGTTCCATGCACAGCTTCCGCTACGCATGCCTTGTTACGACTTCGTCCCTATCACCGAGCTTAGCGTAGTTCGGGTAACCCCGAGTTTCGGCTACTCCCGGCTCTCTTGACGTGACGGGCGGTGAGTACAAAGTTCGAGAACGTATTCAACGCGGCATAGCTGATCCGCGTTTACTAGCGATTCCTTCTTCATGAGGTCGAGTTGCAGACCTCAATCTGAACTGAGGGGCCGTTTGGTGCGATTGGCTCCGCCTTGCGGCTTTGCGACGCATTGTCGGCTCCATTGTTCCACGTGTGTAGCCCAGGGCATCAAAGGGCCACGCTGATCTCGCGTCATCCCCACCTTCCTCTCCTTATACAGAAGCAGTTTCGTCTGACACTTGTAACAGACGATAGGGGTTGCGTTCGTTACCCCACTTAAGGGAACAGTTTACACCACGAACTGACGAGGACCGTGCAGCACCCGTGCTGACATCCTTGTGGTACATCGGGGTTTCCCCCGACTTTTTTCAGCATTTCAAGCCCTGGTGAGGTTCCTCGGTTGTCGTCGAATTGAACCACATGGACCACCGCTTGTGCGAACTCCCGTCTATTCCTTTGAGTTTTAGCCTTGCGGCCGTACTTCCCAGGCGGCAGACTTAACGCGTAAGCTTAGCCACTGAAAGGGTCGATACTTCCAATAGCGAGTCTGCATCGTTTAGGGCGTGGAATACTAGGGTATCTACAATTTTGTTGCGCGCAACAAAATTGAAATTTTAAATTCTAAATTTTCAATTTTAAATGTTGCGGGCGCATCATTTCTGTTGCGCTCTTTGCATTACTGCAAAGTTCGGACTATATCATCACTGAAAGAAAAATTTTGGGCGAGCAAGTTTCCACTCGCCCATCTTACATTTTTCATTCAGGCCCAGCGTATAGTCTCTACGGACTTCCTCTAAAAAGAGGTTGCCTCGGTATTATCCTCCATATTTCTATGGATAGGGTTTTCACCGATACAGCTGAGTTTTTTCTCCGACATTTTCAGTCGGAGGGACTAGTTTCTCACCGCATACCCTGCGGTCCGCTTAAGAGATTTTTTATAAACCAATTCCGGTTCTAAGAGCAGTAAACTTCATCAACAATACACCTTAGAAAATTAGCTTGTTCATCAGTTATATGAAATACATCTACGCCTTGCCACTCAACAGCAACCAACCAAACTTTTTTCTTACCTTTTGACTCTTCTTCAAGCAGCATCAATTTTTTAGCGATCTGTTTAATCGCTTCAACGGAATCACTAGCTTGAACAGTAAGTCGATGCATTTCGGAACTGTTGGTTTCTAAATTTTCCAAACTATAATGCAAAACATATTCTTTCATTGGTTTCTCCTTTCCTTTCTTTAAATCTCTTAAGCAGGCGTTTTTGGTGATGAAATTTCCATCTCTGGCTCGGACATAACGAGCGAGCATTGGAGTACAATTTTCCATTGCGGAGATTTTTGCAACAGCAAGCCGAGTGTGCGAGCAACGCAAGAAAAAGAGGTACTGCTGTCCAAAATCGTAGCTGGAAAATTTACTTCAAGGCGAGCGCGTAACTATCCAAAACCCGAGTGAAAAATTTCACATCAAAAACGCGAGCGTCAATCCTATTCTCTCCCCACGCTTTCGTCTCATGAGCGTCAGGACAGGCCCAGCATATTGCCTTCGCTTTTGGTGTTCCCCACGATATCAACGGATTTCACCCCTACACCGTGAGTTCCATATGCCTCTACCTGCCTCCAGTCTTGCCGTTTCCAATGCGGCCTCAACGTTGAGCGTTGAGATTTAACACCGGACTAACAAGACCGCCTGGAGACCCTTTACGCCCAATAAATCCGGATAACGCTTGACGCCTTCGTATTACCGCGGCTGCTGGCACGAAGTTTGCAGCGTCTTATTCTATCGGTACGCTCAATCCGACCCTTTTTAGGTTCTTGACATTACTAATAAATAATGTATAATTAGATCACTGTTCTCAACCCACGGAGGTAATAAGATGAAATCAGGGTTTCTTCCTAATTTACTCGAGGCTTGTTTCATTTTCTGGGTAGGATTTAGTTACTTACCTGAAAACGGTTTATTCTCACAGTTCTTTGCATGGTTCTCTATTTTTGTCGGAAGTTTGAGTCTGTTATCTGTTAATAGAAATAACAGACCAAGTAATCTATTCTCTTAGCGCGTGGTCGCACTAAGAGTTTTTTTGTCAAAAATTAAACCCAAAAAGGGCCGGACTTGTTCCCGATAAAAAGGAGTTTACGACCCGAAGGCCTTCATCCTCCACGCGGCGTCGCTCGATCAGGCTTTCGCCCATTGTCGAATGTTCTTGACTGCGGCCACCCGTAGGTGTACGAGCCGTGTCTCAGTCTCGTCGTTGGGAATCGGGCTCTCACCCTCCCTACCCGTCATCGCCTTGGTGGGCCATTACCTCACCAACTAGCTGATAGGACCGAGGCTCCTCCCCGAGCGGCTCTTGCGAGCCTTTAATGGTAACCGATTTCTGTTCGCAAAAGCCGCTCGGAAATTCTAAATCCTAATATCTAAATCCTAAACAAATTCAAAAATTTTCCTTCTCGGAAAATTCCCGGGCTCTGCCCGTCAAAAGCAAAACTTTTTGCTTTCGACCCAAAATCCAAAACTCAAAACACGGGTTTTGGATTTTGAAATTTGAATTTTTATATTGTTTAGAATTTAGGATTTTGAATTTAGGATTTCTACAAAACCCTTGTAAACATAAATCGGCTACCATGCCATTGGGTATTAGCTCCGCTTTCGCGGAGTTATTCCCAACTTGGGGGTAGATTCCAAGGTAATACTAACTCGTTCGCCACTCCCAGCCCCACTTTTGATCTTATAGTAAACTTTTTTGTATTCTTTTTAACAACTTTTGTTTTGCACTACCGTGATGTTTTAATTTATTTTCACGAGCTAATGCATTTTGTCTATCAATATACATTTCTGCATACCGCAATACCCATTCACCGGAAATACGATGGGTGGCTGTTGTTTGGCCAATATTGTGTTCAAACAATCTTCTTTCTAGATCATTGGTACAACCAATATAAATCTGTTTATTTTGCGTATGTTGAATGATGTAGACAAAATGCATATTCTTTCAGTATCACAATTTGTATCAGATCAAAAGAGGGGCTGGGCGTTCGACTTGCATGCCTTATCCACGCCGCCAGCGTTCATCCTGGACCAGGATCAAATCCTCAATAAAAATTAAAATGTGCTGACCTCATGTTAGAGCGTCAGATTTTTTAATTTAGTTTAAGTCGGAACAACTGGAAGGCAACAACCCATCCAGTTGCTTACCCTGCAAATAAAACTCACTATTTTGCAGGGTTATTTTTTTATCAAAGTCCATTCCGTTCGGAAATATTGACTAAACAAAACACCCACGCAAAACTCCTTATTAAGAGACTTGCGCGGATGTTTTTGCTTTCTGAATTGACAACATCTTCAAAAAGCAGCAACTCGATTTTTAATTTTGCCGACGGCTCTCTCTATGCCCTGCCACCGGCGAAACAAAACTTTTCCATATTACTTTCATTATACTCGGAAGAAACCTAATGTCAATGCCCGAAAATATTGCATAAAATCGTTATTTCTATCATACTATCCCCAGCATACGCACTTTAACAAAAGGGCTAACAATGGTCAATACCCTGACAGACAGCTCAGCGCCCCGCGAAAACAGGACTAAGAAAAAAATATATGTGTTGTTCCTGACTCTTTTTTTGAATCTTGCCGTCTCAATCGTGAAAATCGCGGTAGGATTCGCAACAGGACTACTGAACCTTGTTGCGGACGGCGCGCATTCCTTGCTTGATACGCTCTCAAATCTTGTCGGTATTGCGGCAATCGCGATTTCCGGAAAACCGGCCGATGAACGATACCCGTACGGCTATTCCAAATTCGAAACCGGAGGCGTTATGATCATTTGCATATTCTTAGGCATCGCGTTTATCGAAATTCTCCATCTTGCCTATGACCGCCTAATGAACCCGATTATGCCTGACTTCGGCACTGCAACAGTTATGCTCGTTGCCGCAACGATTCCGGTAAATATTTTTGTCTCATGGTATGAACACAAAAAAAGCGAGGAGCTCGAAAGCGATTATCTCCATGGAGATGCGCATCATACGTTAAGCGACGTAGGTATTTCCATCTCGATTCTCGTCGGCTTATTCCTCATTAAAACATACGGATGGCAGATGGCGGACCTGTTTATCGCGCTTGTTATCGCCTTCCTGATTGGCGTTGCTTTTCTGAAAAATTTCAAAAATGCAATGGCAATCCTCTGCGATGCGCGCGTCATACCGGAGGAAGAAATAACCGATTTCGTCCTGTCGCTTGATGGGGTTCGTTTCTGCCATGCCGTCCGGTCGCGAGGCAGGCCGGATGCATTTTTCATGGATCTTCATATTGGTGTTGACAAAGATATGACGGTCGAAAAAACTCACGATGACGTATCGCACAGGATTAAACTCGCGCTTAAAAACCGATACCCGGGCCTTCGGTCCGCAAACATTCAAACCGAACCCGACACACCGGAAGCGCGATCGCGCATCCGAAGCGTATTTAAAGATAAAGATTATTAAAACGGCTCATGAGCCGTTTTTGTTTTCTGCAAAAAGAAGGTATGATATCGTTATTGTCCGGTTCTTTGAATATCGGAGCAAAAAATGAACGAATTTCTGGCCCAATTCTGGCTTGCGCTCCTTCTCATGATATACATTTGGAAATTTTCTGTGATTCCGGTTTTTATCGGCTTTGAGATATCTCTTTATACGCATAAGCCGCGATATGTCTTTTATGGGCTCCTTATTGCCTATATTGCCTGTCTGACATATACCCTTTTCACTTTCTATGCGCCTCTTGATGTGGTTTTTCCCGCACCCGACCTCGTCGTATGATCCCGCCCGATTGCGGGATTTTTATTTTTCAGCACTCCCGCCGAATGACCCAAATCGCATAATCACGCCGTGTGAAAGGAGCGACACAATGACAAAGAATATCGCAAGAGAAAAAAACACGCGCGCCACATCCACAAACCCAATACCGGCCATATCTCCGAATATCAGCATGACACACCCCGTAAGATAAAAAAAGAACTTGATTCGGTCAAAAGATAATTTCCCATAACCGCCCAGGCGATCTTTGGCCGCCTTCATGAAACCCACACCAAAGCCACGCAAGACTATTTCATATCCCTTGAGAATCTCGATTGTGATCGCGCCGACAATGAAAGATGTGATGATGCCCGCTTCGGCTGGACTCCGCATGATCACGCCCGCGGTAACTACCAAAAAAAGAAAAAGGTCGCGGGCGCCGTCAAGCATTCCCCCGAATGAGGTAATCTTATCCGACGCCCTGGCAACCATGCCGTCGAACATATCGGATAAAGCGGCACAGACAACGGCCATGAAAAGAAATAGCGGCCGCGCGCCAGTAAAAAGGCCGATAGCGAAAAGCGCGGTGAAGACAGCGCCGCCGAGCGTTACCGCGTTCGGATGAATTCCGAAGCGGACAAAAACTGCGACTATCGGCTGAAAAAAAGAATCGCGCCGAGATGTCTCAAAAGAGTTTACGGCGCCGATTAAAGAAAAAAGTATATTCTTGGAAAAGAAAAACGGAAGTATAAAAAATCCGATTCCGAACACTCCGATAAAAAAGGGGGCAGTAATCATGTGTTGAAAAATATTATTCATTGGAATACTTTCCAATTATTTTTTTATACTCCCACGCACTCGGACGGATTTTTCTTTCCATTGTTCTGTAATCCACCTCCACCAAGCCGAAGCGGGGCCAGAAACCGTCGCTCCATTCAAAATTATCAAGCAGGGACCAATGAAAATATCCCCTAATATCAACACCTTCTTGAATTGCTTCGGCAATCCATTTCAAATGTTCAACAATGAACCAAGAACGATTATTATCACGAGAATCAGCAAGACCGTTTTCAGTAATATAAATCGGCTTATTATATTTCTTCAATGCGCGAAGCATATAATAAATTCCGGGCGGATACAAAGACCACCCCATATCAGAAATTTTTTCCGTTTCAATCTTAGAATATCCGAAATTAACGCGATAATGCGAATAATAATTAAAACCAATAAAGTCTTGGTGCTCCCGAATCGCGTTGAGAAATGCATAATTTTTCCGCCATTCGCCAAATCGTTTTAATGCCCAATTCACAAAATTATTCTTCTCCATTTCAAAAAAACTCATATTATGCGCAATGCCAACCTGCGCATTAGGATGTATACGTTTTATGACACTGTACGCTATTTTATGGGCCTTAATTAGATTGCTGGAAACACGAAGATACGAAAAAATACTTTTTTCCTGCGGAGGCCACCTGCCTTCAAGATATGAAATTTTCGCAAAAACCAACGGCTCATTTAACGTCATCCAAAAAACAACATCTTGATTTAGTACTGAAACTACTCTTTCAACATAGCGACTAAAATACGGAATTATCTTTTTTGACTTCCAGCCCCCTTTATCACGAAGCCATACCGGTACAGGCCAATGCCAAAGTGTCACAAACGGCTCAAGGCCGCGTTCGCGCAACGCCTTAATAACTTGGCGATAATGCTCAATTTCCGCCTCGTTAAACTTTCCTTCTTCCGGCTCAATTCGCGACCATTCAATGGAAAAACGGTGAGCGTTGTGGCCCAAGGACTTTGCAATATCAAAATCTTCCTGAAAACGGTTATAGTGGTCGCAGGCATTCCCAGAAATATAATTTTCAAGATCAAGCGGTGTCGGCAACTTTTCAAAAATATGCGGAGGGAACCGTTTTCGAAAGTTTGGGTCTTTTATTCTTAATTCCAAATTCTTTATTCTTAATTCTGACCGCTCCCACTCCGTCCAGTCATTATGATTCCCCCCCTCAACCTGATGCGCAGATGTCGAGGCGCCCCAAAAGAAATTTTTTGGAAACCCGAATTTCTCCATGCATTGATTATATCAGTATGAGTGCAAATATAAAAACCGTCCTGTTAATCAAGACGGCCGTCTTTGGTGTTGATTTTTTCGCGCAACCGCTGAAGCACTTCATCAAAACTCATTTTCGACAACAGGCGATTAAACTGCGCACGATAACTGGACACCAGACTCATATTGAACGGAGAGGAAATATAAATATCGTAAATCCTCCACCTTCCTTCGGAAAGACGCATTCGGTAATCCACAAACAACTCGTCTTTTCCTTGGGCGAATATCCGCGAATGTACGATTGCATATCCTTCGTTTACGTCCTCACCCGTAAAATCAATAACGGCACCTTTCATCGCATTCAGGCGAGAAAAATATGCTTTTTCAATAAGTTCGAGGAATAGCGGACCGAATTCATTCAACCGATCCTTGTTTGAAGCAAAATGAATTCCAAGAGCCCGTTTCGACATTTCATCCCTGTCGATCACATACAAAATTGCGGTCTTCAACTTCTGCTGGCGAATGGCATCCGGCATTGTTTCGTCATTCAACAGCCGTAAAACCTTATTCATCATAGACCGCACTTCTTCGGTCGGCTGCGGAACTGCCATAGCGCGGGAAACGGATACGCATACGGTAAAAATCGCCACGGCGGCAATAACCAGTATCTTCCGTTTCATGGGGAACCTCACTTATCAACGAGCCGTTGTCTTTACGATACATACTATGCGGCACATTTGCAAACATCTCCCTTGTGTTTTCTTTTATCTTATTCTAATTCCCGGCTCTCGTTCTTTGTCATCTTCCTTTCTTTCCATTCCCACGGGATGAAGTTCGTTTGATGTGAGATTCGCGCCAGGCGGCAATTTTTTTATGATCTCCGGACAATAACACCCTTGGCACACTATAGACCTTTTTGTGCAATTGAAAAATTTCCGGGCGCGTATAAACCGGAACGCCGACTCCGAATCTTTTCTCTTCAAGCGACTCTCCTTTACCGAGAAAACCGGGAATATGACGGGAAACCGCATCAACAACCGCCATTGCGGGAAGTTCGCCGCCGGTAAGAACATAGGGACCAACGGACAAATTTTCAATTTTAAATTTTAAATTTTCAATGACCTTTTTAACTCGTTCATCTATACCCTCATAGTGTCCGGCGATCATAATGATACGGTCGAATTTTTTTGCGAAGTCCGCCGCCATCCTTGCGTCAAACTGTTTTCCAGTCGCCGAAAAAAGAATAATTTTAGTTTTGGATCTTTGGATTTTGGATATCGGGATTTGTTTGAGATTTGGGCTAAAGCCCGTCGGGCTCGCCCGATTAGGGATTTGTGATTTGTGATTTGTTTTAAAAATCGATTCAATCGCTTTTACAATAGGTTCGATTTTCAAAACCATTCCGGGTCCTCCTCCGTAAGACCTGTCATCGACTTTTTTATGTTTATCGCTGGCAAACTTGCGCAAATCATGAACGCGAATATCCGCGATTTTTTTATCGCGGGCGCGTTTAAGCATTGAGGTGTTTAAATATGACTCGAATGCTTCGGGAAAAATTGTGAGGATGTCAAACCTCATATATATTGCGATTAATATTCTTTTAATAAAACGAAAAACCGCGCCACTGTATTGTAGCACGGTTTTTCATATTTCGTAAGAATCTTTAGAGTCTCAAATCGTCGACGACTTCGTCAACCGAAGTTCGTCTCTCCATTCGCGGACCTGGACCTCTTCCGCCTTCCGGTTCCTCAATCTTCAAGTTCACGCGGGCATTATTTTTGATACCCACCACTCGAAGCAAAGTCCGGATGGCTTTTGCGGTGTTGCCGTTTCGTCCGATCACCTGCCCCATATTTTCGGGGGCCACCTTGAGAGTCAGAAGAACCCCCATCTCATCAACTTTCCGGTCTACCTTGACGGACTCCGGATTGTCAACAAGGGACTTGACGACGAATTCCAAGAATTCCGCGTCTGCAAATCCACCTCGTGCCATAGTATCTCTCGAATGTTCACTAATTTTGCCACGAATCTCACAAATCAGTTACAGATATTCGTGTCATTAGTGCCCATATTCGTGCATATTCGCGATATATCGCAGTAGTTCGACCGCCGCCGACCAGGGATTCCTCCTCCCTCCCGGAAATGTGGAATTAAGCCCCCTCTGGCATTGACTACCGTATTATTCTTATTATAGCAAAACCACAAAAAAAGTCAAGACTGACTGACTGCGTTTGTGATATTTTTTCCTTTATGACTAAAACATGCTTGCTTTGTCCGGCTGACTTGAAGGCACAAATAAGAAAACACTTACCGTCACGAGAAAAAACGCGGCAACCGGAATAACGTATGACGCAAGACTCAGAGGATCGAGAAAAGACGCGCCAATAGCAATCGCGATATATGCAACCCCGAGAGACATTGCATATGCGCCCCGCAGTTCCTTTTTGGAAGAAATCTTTACTCTTCTCTTGAGCAAAAGATACGCACCGACAAGTATGAGGGGAAATTGAATCATGCGGACGAAATTAAAACTTTACCTGCGGCACCGCTTTCTCGCCTTCGTCCATATCGAAGAATTCCGCTTTTATGAATCCGAACATGCTTGCAACCAGATTCGACGGGAATGAATCGATTTTGATGTTGAAATCACGCACGTTGCCGTTATAAAATCTGCGCGATGCCTGAATTTTGTTTTCCGTATCGGCAAGCTCGCGCTGTAAATCCAAAAAGTTCGCGTTCGCTTTCAAATCCGGATAATTTTCCGAGACGGCAAAAAGGGTTTTGAGCGTGCTTGAGAGCATATTTTCCGCCTTTGCGTGCTCCTCGGCAGTTTTCGCGCCCATGGCCGCAGTACGCGCGTTCGTTACGTTTTCCAAAACTCCTTTTTCGTGTGTCGCATATCCTTTGACCGTTTCAATAACATTAGGAATCAGATCATACCGCCGTTTTAACTGCACTTCGATATCCGACCACGCTTCTTCAATCCGCTGTTTCCCGCGGATAAGGGCGTTATATATTGCAATCACGCCGATGACAATAACGGCAATAATTGCGACGGCTACATATATTGGGCTCATAATCGTCACCAACAATCAACAAAAGACAATCTACAACACATTGATTTGTAGTTTATCAATTGCAAGGATTGCGAATTTTACGTATCTTTTTTAAGTATACAAAACAAGAAAGCCTTTGACAAACTACTACTGCGCCATGAACCGCATAGGAGGTGGCGAATACCCAAGCTATCTGACCATACTGTAAATTATCTGGGACGGAGTACGTTTAAGTGGAAAAATATGCACATGAGGTCGTAAAATATTGGAAAGTATGAAAATACGATTTCTTCTTTCTAACTCGCCCCACCCCCTCCTCCTCCTCCGCCTCCGCCGGCACCCCCTCCGCCTGCTCCTCCCCCGCCACCGGCGCCGGATGAGGAAAAAGCGCTGGTGAATGAAGAAGAAAAACTTG
>Ga0155695_102_pt4 | contig 13005 bp, 13 predicted proteins | sample RifCSPlowO2_01_FD_107352 | JGI IMG/M metagenome (GOLD analysis project Ga0155695, IMG submission 107352) | Candidatus Sungbacteria bacterium RIFCSPLOWO2_01_FULL_47_10 | reverse complement strand
ATCCCCGTGCTTGTGTTGAAGGGGAGATTGCCGGAAGTTATAACTACGCCATCCGGAAAATCCTTTAGCGTTGCCGGGTTTGGAACCGAGATTGCGAAGCGGTTTGCAGTGACCATTTTACAATTTCAGCTTGTGGAAGAAAAACCGGGTGTTTATACATTTCGATTCGTGCCGGGACGGAAATATGAGCCGGGACTTGATACGCCACTTCTCGATATGCTTCGAAATATTATCGGGCAGAAATCGATTATCGCGTTAGAAAAGGTTTCCGGGATTAGTCCTAATGCGTCTGGCAAAACGCCGACGTTTCTGCGAGAAACCAATTTGAACGGGAAACATGAGTGAATTTTTTCTAAAACTAAAAATCGTGCGTGCCCTCATGGGGATAGTGTTAAAAAAGGGCAATGCGGACAATCGGGCGCTGTACGAACCTATGCATTTTTTTGAAAAAAAACTTGCAAAACATGCGGGTGTTCGGCGCGCGTTCGCCGTTGCGTCGGGGACGGACGCATTGATCTTATCGTTAAGGACGCTTGGAATTGGGCCCGGAGATGAGGTTGTTGTCCCCGCGGTCAGTTTTTTTTCGACCGCAAGCGCCGTTATGTGGGTTGGCGCAAAACCGGTTTTCGTTGATGTTGAACTCGATACGTTCAACATCGATGTTTCAAAAATCGAATCCGTAATAACTCTCCGAACGAAAGCAATCATTCCCGTGCATTTGAACGGCAGAATGGCCGATATGGATGTGATTCTTTCGATGGCAAAAAAACATTCACTTGCGGTTATTGTTGATGCGGCGCATGCGGTTGGTTCTCGGTACATGGGAAATCCGGTCGGTGTGTACGGTGACCTTGTGTGCTTAAGTTTCAATTTTACGAAGTTATTCGGAGGATATGGGAACGGCGGCGCGGTTTTGACCGACAGCGACGGATTTTACGATACAATCTTCAGAATGAGAATGTACGGAGCGCCGTCGTGGAAAGAACTTCATACGAATAATACTATCGTGGGTGTCTCAAGCCGTCTTGACCCGTTTGAGGCAGCCATACTTATAGAAAAGTTTCCATATCTTGAGTCGTATATCGCGCGGCAGAGGGAACACTGCGGCATGTATCGCGAGTTGTTGGGAGGTGTCGGGGATATTCGTTTTTTGAAAGACGATCCACGGTACGAAATAAACGGTTACCGGTTTCCGATTTTGACGAAGCAGAAGAACGGGTTGGATGGTTTTTTGCGTGAGCGGGGAATAAGGCCGGGAAATTATTATCCGGTGCCGCTTCCGTATCTGCCCGCTCTGCAATCGCTCGGGTATCAAAAAGGCGATTTTCCCGTTGCGGAAAAAATCGCCGAAGAATCGCTTATGGCGCCGACGCATTATTCTTTAACAAAAAAAGATATTATTAAAATTGTCGATGCGGTTAAACGTTTTTTTGCTCGCGATTCCGTTTAGCGAGTATTTCAAGGGGGATCCAGTATTTTCCGATAAGTATGATGGTTTGATAAATACAATCGGCAATAAACAATATGATTTTTTCGGTGAATGACGTCGGAATCGTATGATCCGTCTCCGTAATTATTTTTCGTAAGTTTGCTCCCCAGAAATGAACGGTATTAACGAATGAAATTTTATAATAGAGGATTGGCCAATCTTCATGTATTTTTCCTGTAAGAAAACGCGCCCAGCCGCGGACAATGGAATAACGGATAAAAGAAGATAGCCCGTGCGCGCGGTTATGGATTACCATGTGCGAGTGTGACATGAGCGCAAATTTTTTCCTCTGAATGCGCATTTGCAGCTCTCCGTCCTCGTGTGATGGATGTGGAAAATATATGTTAAAGCCCCCCGATTTTTCGAGGATGGTCTTACGGAAGCAGACGTTTGCAGTATTGCCGCACGCGATAAGTTCCGGCGCTATCGTTTTATATGTATGCAAAATTTTCGGCAGGTTCCTCCAGTAAATATACCGGTCAAAATGGCTCTGTGATTCGTTTTGTTCGGTTGAATACCATCCACCGACCCCCGCTATTTCGGGATTATTTTTAAACGCGGCACGGAATGTTGCGAGCCAGTTATCAGGAACGATTGCGTCGTCATCGGTAAACGCGATGAACGTGCCCCGCGCATGTTTGATTCCGATATTTCGCGCAAACGCGGGCCCACGATTTTCGTTCAGCCGCAGATAGAGAATTTTTGTTTTGTTGTTTTCATCGATAAAAGACCTTACCACTGTTTTTGTGTCGTCCTTTGAGCCGTCGTCAACGACGATAATTTCTATTCTATTGAGATCAATGCCCGTCTGATTCGCGATGGACCCGAGCGACCACCTGATCTTTTTTGCCCCGTTATAACACGGAATAATAACGCTAAAAATTATTTCATCATCTCCCCTTTTTTCATTCCAAAACGGGGACGGATTATAGTAGTTCTCTGCCAGAGAAAGAAGGGATGATGTAGATTCTTTAAGTTGGGTTTCCCGATATGCGTCCTCTGCGCGCATGGCGAGAGGAAGAAATGAATCATATTTGGTTCTTTTTTCCATACTGCGTATTGCTCCCGCGGCGCGTTTACCCGCAGTTCCGTCGGCGTGAGAGAAAAGCATGGCGCGTATCCGTCTTCCCGCCGCAGAAAATTGTCTTTTATTCTGAAGAGTTTTTGATATTGCGGAAAGCGCTTGTTTGGGCTTCTTAATAATTTCACCCGGCATGAGTTTTGGGTCCTTTTTTATTTTTTGATCCATGCTTTCCGGAAACGATCCCGGGATAAGCATCATGTTTGGTAAAAATCTGACGATTTTCCAATTTTCATTTTTAAAAAAATCTTTCGCAAGATGGTCTATAAGAACGACCGGTTTGTCAGCAAGAACGGCATCAAAAATAGAGCCGCTATTATCTGACAGTATCGCGTTAGAGACGGAAAATAGCGTTATGTTATCAAAGAAATCATCCACCCAAAGGATTTTTTGTTCGGTTTTTTTGCCTATGGTTTTTTTAAAATTTTTGAGTTTCTCCGTATCGAAATGAAGATTGATCGGATGCGGTTTTATGATGAGATTATATTTCTCCGTTATGGTCTGAATTTCTCCTGCAACCCATTCGAGCGAAGAGAGATTTCCGTGCGTCGGCAGATAGAGAACAGTTTGTTTATCGTGGTCAAGTTGTTTTTTTATTTTCTGAACTTCTTCGGCATCAATATTTCTCTTGAACCAATCGTCGAAACGGGCATTTCCTGTTTCCTCTACATCCGTAAAAAGGCGAATGCGTTCACTGCTATAGGGACCGTATGTGAGCGCACAGTCGAAATGGCGCGACCATGCTCCAAAATTATATAAATCTTTCCCGTGCCCGTACATGACGCGGATTTTTTTCTTATCTTTGTTGCACGGGAGCCGCATAATGGGAATCCAGAAATACGTCACGAGGGTTTCGTATGGTTTAAAAAATTCTTCCGCTCCTTCATAATCCCGAAATGTGCGAAAATAAACACCCTCCTTTTTTAAAAACCCGGTCATTTTTTGAAGAAGCTCGTACGGTTTTTCTGCATCTGTGCGGAGAAACGGGAAATCAATAATGAATTCCGATTTTGGCAAGTGCCGATATATATTTTTATAAATGTAGTATTGAAACGGGAAACGGATGATAAACGCGACTGTTGCGTTTGGGTTGGGATTTTCTTCGAATTGCGTGATATGGTCGTAAGAATTTGATTTGATTGTTTCCGCGACAGTCGAGAGGTCGGTTCGCGCGAGAAAATTATGATCTGGCGGAGGCGTTTCTCCGTATAAAAACTCGACAAGTTCGTTATAACTTGTATTTCGATCCTGAATGAGCGTTATGAGTTTAAATGCGGAATGCAAGTTCATGGCATCATTATTTTTTAACAATCCACGTTGAGTACGACACAGGATATTTTTTCATAAACACGAGATTTGTCCAGCGTCTGCCGGAATAATTATCAACAATCGTTATGTGTGAGGACGGACACGCAAGCGTTTCCATAATTTTTTTTCTGCTTAAGCGGTTCCAATAATAGAGGTCGTCCTTCGGCAGTATCACATGTTCCGGAATATCTTTTTCACAAAAAAAATTAATGATCAGAGCTTCTTTGGCTACACGGTATGAATGAAAAAGCGTGGATTCGAGGAGTTCCGGCGGGAGGTGTTCGAAAATCTGGCATGCGAGTACTATATCAAACGCGTTGTCCGGAAACGGAAGCGCGCTGATATCAGCAACGGAAAAATTGATATCGGGATAGAGGCGTTTGCAATTTTTTATGTTTTTTTCCGCGATGTCGATGCCTGTGTATTCCAGAAGGTGGTGCATTCCCGACTTTTGGAAGCTTTCGTAATAATTGCCGGATCCGCACCCTGCGTCAAGCAACGATATCTTTTTGATTTCTCTATTTTTTAGTCTTTGCCAGCGAAGCGTTCCGGCAAGTTCATGCAGGTCCGCACACACATCATGCATGCGCGGGAAATGTTCGTGAAACCATGAGATGTGTTTCCAATATAATCCGAGCGATGCGTCAAGTATTCTTTTTTCGAAATAGAAATTTATTCCCCGATTTTTTTCCGCGATCTTTTCCAAAATAATCTCGCGTGTCAAAATAAACTGCGGATTATAAAACGGGTGCAGGTGTCCATTTTGATACCACGTTGCAAGATGGCCGGACGAGTGTCTATTCCACGCTTGTTTCAATTTTTCGCGCAGTGTATGGTTTTCAAGCATACTATTTTATTACACGAGAAATTTTTTTGCGTTCTTTAAGTCATCAGGAAAATCGATTTCCATAGCGATGTTTTGATGAATATAATATGGCAGAATAGAATTTTTGGCGGATATGGATCGCTCAAGCGCGTACTCGAAATATTCGTTTGCAAAACCATCTTTCAATATTTTTAATTTTTCAGAGAATACGCCCCAGAAACCAGGCGAGAATTTATTGATTCCCACCGCTTCCCCCCGCGCAATGGCAGGATCGATTGCTTTGTTTACGGAGACGATTAAGCCGTCTTCCGCAATTTGTATTTTTACCTCCTCGTTTCCGCATTTTTTTTTGCTGATGACCAAGAAACTTTTTTCAGGATCTCGCCGGGAAAGGTTTTGTATGATTTCCGGCATGAAAACAACATCCCCGTTCAATAAAAAAACGCTTCCTGTAGAAGTGATTTTTTCCGCGGCCAGCGCAAGGGAATACAGGGTGTTCGTTGTTTCAAAAACTGGATTATGAACAAATGTTACCGGAAGATGAGGAAATGCGGCAGAAGTAAGCGCTTTGACTTTTTCGGCAAAAAAACCGACAACCACAATGATGCGCATAATTCCGCTTTTCTCGAGAGAAGAAAGCTGGTGAAAGAGAATCGGCGACCCCGCGACCTCAAGAAGGCATTTCGGGGTGTCTTTCGTATGCGGAAGAAGGCGCGTTCCTCGCCCCGCGGCAAGGATAACGGCCGTGGAATCTTTTTGGTCTTGAACGGACTTTGTCATTTTGATTTCAGAACTTGAAATTTGTAATAATTTTCATAATCGATTTTCAGCCATTCCCTGAGATTCATAAAGTGCATATTCAACGCCTTTTTAATTTTTTCGTTTGAGCACACCATGGTTTCGTTCGCAAAAGGAAATTCGCGTTCGTTAAATCCTACTCCGTCTTTTGCGGCGTCAAACGCTATGCGCGCTTTTTGTCCCGAAATTTCTGCCATCAGCTCGACCAGTCCTTTCAGTGTGACCGCTTCGTCAGACACACAGTTATATGCTCCTTCCCCCTTTTTTTCCGCGATGAGGGCAAGCGAGCGCGCGACATCGTCTACGTGGACAAACTGAATGAGCGACTGTCCGTTTCCGGGAAGAACAACCGTTTCTTTTTTTGCGAGTTTCGCGTAAATGAATCGTTCGCGGTCAATGTAGTTTTTCGGACCGAGAATATATACCGGCCGCAGGATCGCATACGAAATACCGGACGTTTTCAGGATGTGTTCGCATTCAATTTTGCCCTTGTTGTATTCACCCCAGAGCGGCCATGTGCCGATTGGAGAATGTTCGGTAAGCGGAAAAATTTCCGATTTTTGATACACCGCAACCGTTCCGATATGAAGGAAAAAATCACACTCAATTTGGTTTATTGCCGCCGCCGTGTCTTCGCCGCGATACGCGCAGGTATCGATGACGGCGTCAAACCGCTCCCGAAACGGAAATTCTTTCCTCCGATCTCCTTTAACGAATCGAACTTTTTTTTCATAACGCGTCCGGATGGAGCCCTTGTTGAATACGGTGATATCGTGTTTGTTTTTGATCAGTATATCAAGGAGGCGGGGGCCAATAAAGCGCGACCCCCCGATAACGAGTATTTTCATACCACAAGTGTAATCGAAAAAACGATGGTGGCGCAAGGTGCGCAGTAAACGTGCGGGCTTATTTTGTGGATAAAGGGCGCTTGCTTCGCATTGAATTTGGGATATGATGACGGTGAAGGATAAAATGTTCTCATGCGTGGGGAACTCCATACGTTCTCCCGCAAAGAATCTTATATTATGAAAAAAATCTTTTCTTTTTTCTCGTTTCTTTCCAAAGTGTTCCTTTTAATTTTGCTTGTCGCGGTCGGGTGGGCGTTTGTGAACGTTTCCAACCTCATTAAGGGAAAGAAGCATCAGGCAAAAAATCCCGATTCGGGAGACTTGTTCGGCGCGGATCACGCGCTGGCGGATGTGCCGGGCGGAAGCTCGACTCCGTTTCTGGCATATTCGGACGGAAAGAAATTTATTATCGAAAACGACATCCTTTTCGGAAAACCAAAAAGTTATTATCCGGTATATCGGATCGCGCGTTCCCTCTATGAAGACGGGAGAATTTATCCCGATTTATATAAAATTAACGCGCCGATCCGCCCTCATGGCGGGAAATTAAGGTTTCAGATTCAGGAAATTGAGCCGGAAGAAAGTTATTTTTCGTGGCTCGAACTTCTTCGGGTCATTCATCCGGAAAATTCGGAAGTGGTTGTTGATTCCGAGTTTAAAAAATACTATGTGGTTGAAAAATCTGTTTTTGAAAAGAACGTGATTTTGCCCGCATCGGTCACAACTTCTTCGGGGCAGGACGTGACGGAAAAGTTTTCAAAAAAAGGCGCTTCGTGGAGGGATTCCTCCAAAACTGATGACGCCTCGTTTTTAAATTCCGGTCAGGAGATCGAAATGATATTTCGGGGTTTGAAGCATGGGGAAATTCCCCATCTTGTCATGAAGTCGTGGTACCGCGATTGGGTGTTGGGAATGGAGCGGGATTGGCAAGAGGAACGGTCGGTTTCGTCTTATCCTCTTGTGAAGTCGAAAATGTTCGTCAAGATGGCTGCGGTGGCTACTGCGGTTTTTGGGGTGTGGTTTTTTGAGAAACTCGGTTTTAACGGTTCCGCGCTTATCTTAACACCAATGGTCTTTGGGACACAGGGCGGCTGTTGCCTTGTGGTTGAATATCGAGATGCATCGGGTGAATATGAGAGGGTTGCGGTTGCCGATGTCCGTTCATGGAAAATGAATACAGAAGTTATCGAATTTCCTATGCAGGCAATCATGGAGAACGGCGAGATGCGGGTTCGCATCCGTTCATCAAAAAAACACGCGCTGGGATTTCTCGGTGTGATTCAGGAACGGGACCTCAAGAAGTCCTCTCGCGCTTTTACGGAAGAAAAACTTCAACTCGAGCGTGCGCACCACAACAGGTTAGATCGTGATGTCGTGGGCGTGTTGTCAAAAACACGGAAGGGCGAATATGTTCAGACGATTCCGGGCGATACGGTCAATCTCGAGTTCCGGGCGTCCGGGAAGATACCGAATAAAGACGAAAAAGAAACATATCTTTTCAGGGCATCAGGATTTTATTCGGCGCTTCGTGATGAAAATGCGCGAATTGCCGGAGATTGGCGGAGCCGGATTCCCGATGAGGCGAAAGAGCGACTGGCCTCGCTCGTTTCGCTTCGGGATTATCGGTAAATATGTTTTTCCAAATACACATGGAAAACGAACGAAAAAACAAAAAAATAATCTGGGTTGGAATCGGCATCGCGATCCTTGCCGTTCTTCTCGCGTCTTTTTTTGTGGTGAAGGGATATATCGCTTCTTCATACCTTCAGAAAGGAGTGGAATATTTTTTGAAGGATGATTTTACAAACGCGCGACTCTATCTGAAAAAATCGGTTGAGTTAAATCAAAGGCTCCCCGAGGCATATTTTTATTTAGGGCAGATAAGCATTGCGGTTGAGACGGATGGCGGGATCGTGTATTACCTCCCGGAAGCGGATTATGCGAACGCGGTTACTTATTATGAAAAAGCGCTTGAATACGGAATTGAAAAGAAAGACACCGACACCCATCGAAGAACCTTAAATAACCTCGGTTTTTCATACCGGCAGATCGGGGAATATGAAAAAGGGGATGCGGTATATCTGAAAAAAATCGAGTTATTTCCCGATCTGTCCTTTAATGCGCGATATTTCGTTGCGGTTGATTATTTCGAGCGGTTCAACAAGCCGCAGGATGCGATTGATCTGTTGCTTCCGGCGTTTGATTCCCGCGACGGGCAGGAGCGGTATTATTACAGAGGGTATTCCTTGCTTTCACAGCTTTTTTATTTCTTAAAGGATTATGATAACGCATGGAAATATTCGGAACTTGCTCTGAGAGCAAGCAATGGCAAGGTTGATAGATTTATATACATCGTGCGCGGGGTACGCGCCATCATATATGGATATAAAAAGGATTTTACTTCGGCAGAAGCGGAACTTGAAAAAATTTCAAAATTATCGAATCCGAAAGACGGAGCTAACTGTATTTTTGCAACTGCGTTGTTGGAGGGCGGTGATCCCGTGCGGGCCGTCATGCGCGCAGAAGGCGCTTTGGGTGTTGAGGGAGATTTGCGTTTTGCGTGCCTTTTTGTGTTCGCAGAAGGAAACGCAAAGTTGGGAAACAAATCGGAGGCGGATAACTTTATGAGAAGTTATCTCAAGGAGACTGATGAGATGCCGGAACACACTATCTTTATTTTGAGAAATAGAGATGATTTTAAAAGAGCTTTGGGGCGATAACAAGGTATCGATGATAATCGGTAATATAAGAGATTCATGCAGGCGACCCAAGCCTTTTCGCTGATGGGTTTTATTGTATTTGCGTGGAAATTTTTTGAAAGAGTGAAAAGAAGGATCATTTTTATAAATTTGTTTTTTTTGTGATTATTCTCATTGGCGGTTATTATTATTCGGATATTTTTGCTCGTTGGGCATGGGAACGACATTACAGCGTGCGCTTGGCTGTCATTTTTAATCGCAACGACGCTCTGCTTTTCGTCAAAATCGGCAATTATTATTTTAACGTCAAAAACAGCGGCATCTATAATTTAACGGAGGCGGAGAAGTATTTCATGCGCGCGCTGAATACGGATCCGAATATCCGCGACGCATGGCATCAGCTCGGGAATTGGCGATGGTATTGTGCTGATGATTTTGCTATGGTATAATAAAGACATGAGAACAAAGAAAAAATCAGGATATGTTAAAGACATATTGTGGTCGTACGACCTTAAACGGTTTGATGTTGAAAAATTTGCAAAGATCGTTGTGGTGCAGGCGATTAATTATGGCGAATGGAAACATTGGGTGCGGATTGCGGACATGTATGGAAGCGATCGCATCCGGCGCATCATTGAAAACACGCCGATAAGCGAATTTCGCCCAGCCGCGCTTGCGCTTGCCGCAGTCATTTTTGGGGTCAAAAAAATGAAATATGCATCTCGAAGCTCTTACATCAAAAGCAAGAAAACTGTTGCCAAAGCTTAAAAATTTTCACGGATGCGTTCTTGGCAGAGGGACGGCGTTGGCGTTGGAAATTGGCCATCGAATTTCGGTGGATTTTGATTTTTTTATCAAGGGGGAAATATCACGCTCCCTTTTTGATAAAACCAAAAGAGTCTTTAAGGGATGTTCCTTGAAAACGCTTGTCAACTCCAAAGACCAACTTACGGTCTTGATTGACGGCGTGAAAATTACTTTTCTGGCATATCCCTATCCGACCCTCTACCGCACGATACATGGCGACGGAATACACATGTTTACCGTTGAAGAAATTGCCGCGACTAAGGCCTATACCATAGGGAGAAGAGCAGAATATAAGGATTATATCGATCTGTATTTTATAATTTCCAAAAGCCGCCGCGCCCTTAAACGAATCATAAAGAGTGCGGAGAAAAAATACGACAAGGAATTCAGCCAAAAATTATTTTTGGAACAACTTGTATATTTGAAAGACATAGAGGAAACACCGATTGCATTTATAAAAAAAGAAGTTAAAAAGAAAACTCTTGAAACGTTTTTTCGGAATGAAATAAGAAAGATGAGGCTGATTGTATAGCGCGGAAATCCACGGGTGTAAGCCCGTAGATGAATTGCCGACAGTCGCAAAGCGCATAGATACATACCATGGACGTAAGTCCGTGGTGGGGGATTTATTGTGCGCGCACCGGACACGGCTCAAGCATAACTCCGACATGGCGAGACGAAATAAAATTTTAACCATTCTTTTTTCTGCCGCAATTGTCGGCGTGGGATTTATCTACTCCGATTCTCTTGCGCGATTTGTATGGAAGGAATATCAGTTTGTAAAACTCGCGACGGCTCTGAACAGGAACGACGCTCTGCTTTTCGTCAAAATCGGCAATTACTATTTTAACGTCAGGAATAGCGGCGCGTATGACCTTGCGGAGGCGGAGAAGTATTTCATGCGCGCGCTGAATACGGACCCGAATATCCGCGACGCATGGCATCAGTTGGCCCGGATTGATTTCTTGCGCGGAAATTTGGACGGCGCGCTTGAAAAAATCAACAGACAAATCGACATTCACGGCGAATCGTTCATGGCTTCTTTTTATATCCGCGGGCTGATTTACGGGTATCGGCGCGACTTTTACGAGGCCGAGCGCGATTTTAACGCATTTCTCGAGTGGTCCCCGGCAAATTGGGCGGCGCACAACGACCTTGCGTGGATTTATTTTCAGAAAGGCGATTTTGAGAAAGCGGAAGCAACCGCGCGAAGAGGTATGGAGCGCGCGGGTGAAAACGCCTGGCTTCTTACTTCTCTCGGTGTAGCGCTATTGAATCTCGGGAGAAACGATGAGGCGCGTAGTGTCCTTGAAAAAGCAATGGCGCTTGCAGGCGGGCTTGACGAGGCCGACTGGATGAAGGCCTATCCGGGAAATGATCCGCGTTTGGCAGGCCGCGGTCTTGCGTTGATGAAAGAAACGATAACATACAACCTTGGACTGGTGAAATGATGCGCGCGATGGCGGGCCGCTGATTTGTGCTGTTGATAATAAATTTGTTTTGTCTTGCCGCTAGCGTTAGTATTGAAGTATGCTTCGATATCTTTTTTATTTCGGTCTGACGGTTTTAACTGCGTCTCTCGGACTTGCGCTTTTTTCGAGTTTTCGGGAATCATCTGTCATGCCACCGCTTTCTCATTCGATAGAAGTCGGGTTTGCTTCCGAATCTCCTTTGGGTAGGGCCGGTGGCTTGTTGATACCCGCCTCATGCCCAAGTTATGAGCATAAGGGGGGAGAGTGTTCTGCTCCCCCTCCCGAACCCCCCGCCACTGCGCGAATTACCGCAGACGGCGTGGATGGGCCGATTACGATTGCGAATAACGGAACGGCGATAATTTCATGGACGTCCGCATATACTTCATCGTGCACGGTTACAAAAAAAGGGGGGGCATGCGAGTTGACGGATAATGCAACGTGTAGCGGCACCGGACATTCGGGAGCCATCGGCAACAGCGGCCCGCTTGCGGATATTGCTCCGCCAGCTCCTCCGCCTGACTACACATATCAAGTAAGCTGTTTGAGCAATAACGGAACACCAAATCCGTCTGACACCGTTATCGTGAATGTTGCCGCCGAGACCGCGTGTTCCAATGGTTTTGACGATGATGACGATGATTTCATTGACTTAGAGGATATGGGCTGCACGAATGGTTTTGACTCTGACGAAGCGAATCGATATGCGTGTCAGGCTGGCCTTTGTGTTTCTGTCGAAGGCGTAGGTCTTAATACCGGCTCCTGCACCTATTCCGGCACATATAGCGGGCCAGGGGTTCTTCGTCTCCAAGACGAACGATATTGTTCCCTGGCAGAGTGTAATGACGGATTGGATAATGACGGTGATGGGCATGTTGATTTCCCCGATGATATCGGGTGCGCAAGTCCTACGGACAACAGGGAAGAAACCATCCCCGGAGAATTCGAAGAAGTTCCGCCGACATAAAAGAATGATGAATGCTGAATGAAGAATTACGGAAGGATACAAGCAATTTTCATCCAAGATCCGACCTTTTTCTTGATAAGGTCGGATCTTGTTTATCCACAAATGGCACGGAGCGGTTAAAATGATATCCTGCGATTGGCGTTAAGCAAAAAATATGGTATATCAAAGGATGGCGCCGATGTAGCTCAGCTGGCAGAGCAACGCTTTCGTAAAGCGTGGGTCGTCGGTTCGAATCCGACCATCGGCTTTCTTTTTTTGTCTTCATATGGTATAATTGTTCTATGATTTCACAGGAACTTCAGGAAAAAATCGGCGCATTGGAAATTAAAATCCGCAACCTTGCGGACCGTCTTTGAGTTACCCAAAAAACACGAAGAAATTTTGAAAATTGAAGAAACAATGCGCGAACCCGGTTTTTGGCAGGATCACGCGAAAGCGGCCCGCGCGAATCAGGGGTTGGCGCAATTAAAACGGGAAACCGAACGGGTCTCGGCCTTGATTAAAGAAATAGCCGAGTTGAAAGAGCTTGTAGAACTTACGGAAGAAGAATCGCTTATTGCGGAAATTCACCAAAAAGTATGTGCCGCAGAAAAAGAATTCCTGGCGCTTGAGCGCGAAACTTTTTTCACCGGCCCCTACGACAAAGGAAACGCGGTAATCAGCGTATTTGCGGGTGCGGGCGGAAAAGATGCCGAGGATTGGGCGGCGAT
>Ga0155695_161_pt1 | contig 13207 bp, 11 predicted proteins | sample RifCSPlowO2_01_FD_107352 | JGI IMG/M metagenome (GOLD analysis project Ga0155695, IMG submission 107352) | Candidatus Sungbacteria bacterium RIFCSPLOWO2_01_FULL_47_10 | reverse complement strand
AAACATTCTGTGATTCATGACAATCTCACCGATCATCTTCGAGTCGCCGTATAATACCGACATCACGTCGTGCGGAAGACGCGCCTCGAGCAGAATTTTCAGGAACAGATTGAACGAGTACACGACATCCGAAGACGGCTTTGCGACAACCACATTACCCATGATGAGGGGGGCGGTGCATAAATTTCCGTTGATTGCGATGAAATTATTCGGAGAGACGGAAAAAACGAATCCTTCGAGCGGAAGGCAGTCAAGCATATTTAATGTATCGCGATTCGAATCCGGCTGTTCCTGATAAATCAGATAGGCATAATACGTATTGAAATTCAGGAAATCGATAAGTTCCTCCACGTCGATTGATGCCTCGAACGGGCTTTTCGAATAGTCCTCCATGACCGCGGCAACCATTTGGTGGCGATATTTTGTTTCGATGAGGCGTGCTGCGGTACGGAAAATATGCATCCTGACCCACCAGGGAATCTGCGACCACCGTTCGCGCGCATTCAATACCGTATCGATCGCGGCAACAACGTGCCTTTCGGATGCGGCAGAATATGTGCCGAGAATCCTGGTGTTGTCGTGCGGCACACGGCACAGCAGTTCCTTACTTGCAACAACGGGACCGTTGATCCAAAGCGGACAATGATCATAGAGGGCTTGTGACTTTGTCCTCTCGCGAAGTTTCCGAATCTCTAAAACAAGGGCGTCTCTTTCTTTTGACCCTTTTTGATACCCGACAAACGGAGTATTTTCCGGCTTGGGAATCTCCGTCACCGCGTTAAACATCAGTGCCATGTTTTTTCTCCTGGTTTTTTGGTTTTCAAGGGGCCTTTTTTGTGGCATAATAGGCATGCGAATTGCGCGTATCACCCGTTTCAAAGTGACACCGCGCAGTTGATGCTCTATCGATGCCTTGTAGTTATCCTGTAACAATAATCCTTATGAAAAGTCAAGACCTTCAAAAACAAATATTCGAGCTTCCCCCGCACTATGACTGGAAAGAGGTTGAGGAACGGATATGTGCGGTCTGGGAAAAAACGGGATATTTTAACCCCGACAATCTGCCCGAACGGCACCAAAAACCCTTCTCGATCATCATGCCTCCGCCGAACGTAACCGGCGTTCTTCATATCGGCCATTCGTTAATGCTCACAATCGAGGATATTCTTATCCGCTTCGAGCGCATGCGCGGCAAAAAAACGTTATGGCTGCCTGGCACGGATCATGCCGCGATTGCGACACAATCAAAAGTGGAATCCATTATATATAAGGAAGAGGGAAAGACCCGTTATGATTATGGCCGCGAAGAATTCCTCAAAAAAGTCGAGGCATATGCGAAAGATTCGCATGATACGATCGTTTCTCAAATCAGGAAGATGGGGTCATCCTGCGATTGGTCGCGCGAGGCATATACGCTCGATGAAATGCGAAGCCGGGCGGTGGGCGAAGCGTTTAAGAGAATGTATGACGGCGGAATAATTTCTCGCGGAAAACGGATCGTAAACTGGGACCCGAAACTTCAGACAACCGTATCGGATGATGAAATAGAATGGAAGGAAGAAAAAATTCCTTTTTATTATGTACGGTACGGCCCGTTTACGATCGCAACGGCGCGGCCTGAAACGAAGTTCGGCGATAAATATGTTGTGATGCATCCGGACGACGAGCGGTATTCGAAATATACGCACGGGCAAAAACTTGACGTCGAATGGATCAACGGCGTGATCGCGGCAACCGTCATTAAAGATCCGGCGGTTGACATGTCGTTCGGAACGGGTGTTATGACCATTACCCCGTGGCACGACGCGGCGGATTTTGACATCGCCAAACGGCATGGCCTTGATTTCGAACAGATCATTGATTTCGACGGAAAATTGCTTCCGGTCGCGGGAGAATTTGCGGGAGCGCATATAAAAAAAGCGAGGCCGCTCATCGTTGAAAAGCTGAAATCAAAAGGTCTTATTGAAAAAATCGACGGGGAATATATTCATCGCATCGCGGCGAATTCCCGGGGAGGCGGAATCATCGAGCCGCAGATAAAAGAACAATGGTTCGTGAACGTGAATGCCAAATTCTCCGCCGGAAGCGGATCTGCCTCCGGCAGAAAAAAGCAGAACTCAAAATTACACAGCACCAAAGACGGCGAGGAAACCACCGTGAAAGAAATAATGAAATCAGTCGTTGAATCGGGAGAAATCAAAATCATCCCCGAGCACTTCGAGAAAATTTATTACCACTGGATTGATAATCTCCGCGACTGGTGCATATCGCGCCAGATTTGGTACGGGCACAGGATTCCGGTGTGGTACCACGAGCCAAAATGCGTGCCCAAACCGAGACGAGAAGATGATTGCGGCAGGTGTAAAGAGGTTGTGGTCTCGGCGGAAAAACCGGTGTGTAATTTTTGCGACGGAGAATATGTCCAAGACTCGGATACGCTTGATACTTGGTTTTCTTCGGGACTTTGGACGTTTTCCACGCTCGGATGGCCCGCATTCGCGGATACCGCTATGGCGGGTAAACCCGGCCGAGAAAATGATCTTGCGAATTACCACCCCACCGACGTGATGGAGACAGGATATGATATTCTCTTTTTCTGGATCGCGCGGATGATTCTTATGACAACATATTTTTTGGGAGAAGTGCCGTTTCATACCGTGTATCTGCACGGAATCGTTCGGGACGCAGAGCGCCAGAAAATGTCGAAGTCAAAAGGGAACGTAATTGCTCCTCTTGCCATGAGCGAGAAATACGGCACGGATGCGCTCCGCATTGCCCTTGTGTTCGCAACGGCCGCGGGAAACGACATTTCGCTTCAGGAGGACCGCATTCGTGGAATGAAGCATTTTTCGAATAAGCTCTGGAATATCGCGCGGTTTGTGCTGGCAAGAATTGGAGATGCGGAAATTGCCGCCGACACAGCCAATCCGCCCCCGGCAATAACGGGCGCGGATCGCGATATACTGAAAAAAATGAAAGAAACCATCAGCGAGGTTAATTCTTCGCTTGAAGATTTTTCCCTCCATCGGGCGGCCCAGGCCATATATGATTTCACGTGGCATGAATTCGCGGACACATATGTAGAGGAAAGCAAAAAACAGTTGGATGATGAAGCAGTGCAACAAAATACGAAACGCTTACTATTGCATGTTCTCGCGAACACGCTCAAACTCCTTCACCCTTTTATGCCGTTTATCACGGAAGAAATATGGTCGAAAATGCCGATCCGCGACAAAAAAATGCTTATGATAGAACAATGGCCGCGTTAATGTGCTAATTTACACGAATATGGCAAGAATAGTACCGATGTTTGCGATTCGCGAAAATTCGTGCCAAAATTCGTGATCATTCGCGATGCAGAAGGTAAACGGACAACTTATCACCCTCGTCATGGGGCAGGCAAAACGCGCCCCAAAAGGTGAAGCGATCGAATTCAAATCGCTTAAGAGCGCTCCGCATTATTTTGAGGAGATCATTCCGAAGCAGTTTTTGGTTGCATCTGAAAAACAGTCAATTCCGGAATATAACGGCCTTCCGGCGCAGGAAGTCGAATATTCGATCAAAATGTATGCGCCGGATATATTGATTATTGAGGCGGTCGTAAATCTTGAGGATGTATTTGCGGAAAATGTGTTGTCACTTCAGGATTCTCTTCTGGAAAATTGCTATAAGATATTTGAACGAAGACGCGGAAAAAAGGAAGTAACGGAGGAGTATTCTGTTATCGCGGTCGGGAAGTATTCCGGAGGGCCGGAGCAATTTTTTTCGATGTCCGATAAAATCGCGGGCTTCCTTAAGTCCGAGACGCTTCCGCTCGACAAAAAAGAAATCAAATCAACGCTTGCCACCTCCATCAAGTACGCAAAAAATGATTTGGTCATTATCGACTGGGACGGCGCGTTCATTTTCGACCCCGAAGGAGATTTTGCCTCGACAATCGAGCTTTTGGAGCTTGCCAATTACCAGCTCCTGCGGTATCGTATTCTCGACTCATTCTTCGAGGGGAGATTGAAGCATGTTGCGGATGTGTTTGCGCGGGCCCAGCAAAAAACATATTTATTCGGCGGTGTCGAAATTCGGAACGCGCTAAAGACCATCATCGAGGTGCGCGCAACATCGCTTTCGGAATTTTTGAGTCTTGACCGCGATATCAAATTGATTGGGGATTGGTATTCTGCGCGGCTGTATGACATGGCGGGGGCTAAATTCAAATTTTCAGAATGGAGAACGCAGATAAAAGACAAGCTTGAAGCACTTGAAGACATTTATTCGATCGCGTCAGAACGATTCAGTCTTTCGTGGGAACGGATCGAGCTTATTGGATGGTTTGTCCTTTTATTCGGATGGACGATCATCCTGATTGCGGATTTATATTTCGCATTTATCGGAACGAGATAAGCGAAACAATGCCGCACGGCGCAGGGAAGAAACATAAGAAGTGCCATATAAACAACGCTTTGTGAAGGGTCATATAATTGGAAAAATTTATTGGAGCTTTTGTTTTGCTCAATTAGAATAATATTATGCATAACAAGGAGAATAATTTCGCTTTTATAGATAATACTAACGTACATAAGGGCATTCAGATGCTTGGGTGGAAGTTGGATTTAACAAAATTCAGAAAACTTCTTGCGGAGCGATACGGCGTTACCCGCGCCTATATGTTTATAGGATACCTTGCCGGCAATCAGGATATGTATCGTGATTTTCAGAATATGGGGTATACATTGATTTTCAAACCGACGCTACCCAATAAAAATGGAGAAGTAAAAGGTAATTGTGACGCGGAGTTGGTGTTACAAGCCATGATTGACCTTAATGAATACAGAAAAGCCGTGATTGTCACGGGTGACGGCGATTTTCAATGTCTCGTGAAATATTTGAGAAAAATTGAAAAATTGGGTTATGTCATCAGCCCCAACAGTAAGTGGTGCTCAATCCTGTTAAAACGCGAGGCGAGGAGTAGCCATGTATTTATTGAGGAAATGAGATCAAAATTGGAGTTAAAATGAAAAGGGCCCCTAACGGGACGAACCCACCAAGGGACCTTTTCGTATTGATGCTCCTAGTATAGCAAATTGAGGACCGTTGTCAACGGCTGGGGATAACGAGTTTTCCAAGCTGAAATGCCATGGAAGATAAAACCAAAATATTACTATTTGATTTCGATGGGGTGATAGTCAACACATTCGATATTTCGTATCGAATTACGAAGACAATCGTTCCTAATCTTCCGGATGAAGACGGGTTTCGCGGCTGGTTTGACGGCAACATCTTATATAATGAGGATATAAAACTAAACAATGCGAAAATTGATGAGAACACTCCGTTTTTCAAGACATATATCCCGCTTCTCATGGAGTTGGAGCCGGCAAAAGGGATGATTGAAGCGATCAAGGAATTACATACAAATCATCGCATGGTGGTTATTTCTTCGTCAATAAGCAGTCCGATTAAGAATTATCTCATCAAGCACGACCTTTCGCGGCATTTCGATAAGATTTACGGAGGTGACATCCACAAAAGCAAACGTGTCAAGGTTCGGATGGTTTTTGAAGAGTTTAATGCGGGTCCAGAGGATTGTATATTTATTACGGATACACTTGGAGACATGCGAGAAGCCAGAAAGGCGGGAATCAAATCGGTCGGCGTGACATGGGGATTTCAAAAAATTGAGGCATTGCAGAAGGGCGATCCAATTGCTATAGTAAATTCTCCCGGAGATCTTCTTGCGTTGTTGAAAGAACAATGAAATAGGGATTGGTATTCTGCGCGGCTGTATGACATGGCGGGGGCTAAATTCAAATTTTCCGAATGGAGATCGCAGATTAAAGACAAGCTTGAGGCGCTTGAAGACATTTATTCGATCGCGACTGAACGGTTCAGTCTTTCGTGGGAACGGATCGAGCTTATTGGATGGTTCGTTTTGCTTTTCGGCTGGACAATTCTTTTAATTTTTGATTTGTATTTTGCCTTTATCGGAAAGTGACAAAACAGTATAAAAAATATTTTAATAGGTAACCGGCAGGAATCCTTGCGGCGTTTCACTTGTTGCAAGCGACGCACAAAAGATTCTTGTCGTTAAAAATAACAATGGAAACAGAACGCGAGCGCGAGTCAGGACAAGCCGAAGTTCATAAGAATAGCGATGAGTTAACTCTTGACGGACTGCAACGCGCCTCTGAAGAACTTCGGCAAAAAGTCGCAGAAATGGAAACACAAAAAAAGAAACATATTGAAACACAAATCTCGGAACACGATGCCTTAATTGAGGAAGCGCGAAAAAGACAAACACTTTCGGACAAAGCCAATGACACAGTTGAATATTTCCGGGCAGTAAATGAAAATGGCCTTCTTGACGAAGAGGGTAAGGCAAAACTTAAAGAGCTTGAAAAACAGGTGGTTTCAATCGAGAGTGATCTTGGGCATATAAACAACCGCATTAAATCAATATACGAGCAGCCGGAAATCGGTACACGGATTGTTGAGTCGGCAGAAATGGAAAAGAGCGCGCGCACAGCAGAAGAAGCATATGAAAAGGCGGTTAAGGAACTTGAACTCGAAACAGATAAATTAGAAGAGGTGATTATTAACCATGCGCAACAAACCGAAGATATAAAACACAAAATCTATGAAAATGGGGCAGTTGTTCGGGAAACAGGAGCTATTGTCTACAATATTCTAAATGATGCGCGCGGTGTGTTAAGGAATAAGCCAGCAATGAAAAACGAATTAATATATCATGGATCAGAATCGCCAAGGGAGCTTATCGCAAGATTAAAGCAGAGACGAAAGGAGCTTGGCTTATTTCAAGGGAGAGAAAAAGCGGCGATTGACCTCGTACTAAAACACGAAAAAGAATTTGAAGCGGCGACTGCCGCACAACAGCAGGATGATGCATTAAATAATACATTCGCGGAGCTGGTTAGGGCATCGGAACTTACGAGACGCTACCGCGAGCTTATGGACAAGGCCAAAATTGTTGATACTAGATTTACAAATATAAAAGGTACGCGAATGCTGGTTGTAAATCATCTAAGTTATCGACTTCGCGAGAACCTGCTTAAAGAAGGAGGAGAACAAGCTGAAAGAATACATTGGAAGAAAGAGATTTTAAATACTATTTACCGGAACTCTGAAAAAAGATAACGGATACGTTATTTTTCTGCAGTATCTTTCGATAATATCAGGACAGGTATACGCTTTGGGGTTCACTATTTTATTCGGGGTGTAGTATACCGGCAGTACGCACGTTCACCCTGTTAGAAATCGTCGGGATGTAGTATACCGGCAGTACGTACGCTTCGGGTGCGTAAAGACTGGGTTCGATTCCCAGCATCCCGAAAAGTAGATTTCTAATGGGGCAAGGGTGCGTGAAGACAGAGTTCAACCTGTGGTGAGTCGTATCGAACCATTCTCTGCACCCCGGTTTAGTTGTTAACGGGAGCGCCATTTTGCTCACATTAAAAATTTTCCGCCCATAGCCCCGCCTTCGCTAATGCTATGGCGAGCAGGTCAATTGACAGAGTCCCGATTCTGTGTCCGCCTCTAGCTCAATTGGTAGAGCAGCTCCCTCTTAAGGAGACGGTTCCGAGTTCGAGTCTCGGGGGGCGGACACAGAATCGAGGATCCTCAATTCTTCTTTGTTTTATAATTACTGTAAAAATCGGGACAGCTCCCTCTTAATAAGCCCCGACCTTATACAAGGTCGGGGCTTGAATTTTTTGAATGTTTCGCAATCAGGCGGTCTTTTTCAGCGGCAGGGTAATGAAAAATATCGTTCCCCGCTCCGGAGTCGAGATAAAGTCAATTTTTCCCCCCGCGTTTTCAATAATTTCCCGGGCGGTAAAAAGGCCGAGGCCTGACCCGTCCGGCTGGAGGAGGAGCGCATTTTTCCCGCGGAAGAATTTTTTGAACATAAGCGGGGTGTCTTCGGGAAGGATCCCGATGCCCGTGTCCTGCACGCGGATGATCGCAGAAGCTCCTTCCTTCCGCAAGGAAATAATAACGCGCCCCCCGGGAGTATATCGAATCGCATTATCAATGACGTTTTTGATTGCCGATGTGAGTTTGTCCTTGTTTCCGCCGAGAAAAATTTCCTGTTCCGGCCCCTCAAAAGACAATGTCACGTTTTTTTCACGCGCAACGCCGCCGAGCACATTGACAATTTCAAGAATCAGTTCCGCAAGCTGAACTGTTTTTAATTCTGATGCATAGTCCGTTGCGGTTTTGTCTTTTTGTGAAAGCGCTTTGTTGATATCCGCTACCGTTTCAACAATCCGGTTTACCCCCTTGAGGATCATGGAAATCATGTCGCGGTTTTCTTTTTCGATGCCTTCTGCCGAAAGGAGCGATTCAAGCCCCCAGCGCACTTCGGCCAACGGTGTATTCAACTGGTGCGACGTGACGGTCATGAATTCCGTTTTTGCCCGTTCAATTTTAATAAGGTCCTGATATTGGCTCCTGATTTTTTCTATTTCCCTGTCGGATCGAAACGTAAAACGAATAATACGAAAAAGGGTTATGACATATATGATAAGAATGCCGAGAATCGCCCCGGCAAGTAGCGGGGGTTTAAGAGAAAGCGCCGTAATCCCTCCGGCGGCAAGAAGGGATGCTGTTCCGAATACGACTATAATAAGTGTCTGAAAATCCAATGTTCGGGCTTCACTCCCGCCGGTCGGCGTGACGCGCACCATAAATATAACGCTTGCCGCAACGAGAATTCCTACGAGCGCGAGCGCCGAGGCAATGAACCCGGGTTTAATCTGAATGAAGGGCAGGAAGTAAAAAGACGCGATATATGCGATTCCCGTCCAAAACCCAATAAAGAGGAATAGTGAAACAAGGCGGGACATGGCGCCCCGTCGGGAGATTGGGAGAGACCCGTTCTCGTTCGTTTTGTTGTTTTCTCCTTGCCCGGATTGAGAATCAGTAACCATGGTTTTTTTATTCGGTGTGTTTAACGTCGCATCCCGCGGCGGGATTTGCCAAAAGCCGTTCTTCGGAAATTTCTTTGCCGCATTTTTCGCAAACCCCATAGCCGTCTTTTTCCATTCTGCCAAGCGCATCGTTTACCTCTTTCAGGCGCGACTCAAGGACGAATTCCCGCGAAGTGAGATTCTCGTATTCCTCAACCTCGTCTGCCTGTTCTTCAAGGGAAGAGCTTGAAAGATCTTGGGCCTGGGCCATGTCGGGATACACCGTATCCCAATCTCCTTTCATGTCCGGGTCTTTTTTCGCAAAAGAAGAAAGCTCGTCCTCCAGAAGTTTTTTTTCTTCCAAAAGTTTTTGTTTTAGTTCGTTCAATAATTTCTTGTCCATAACGCGGATAGGCACGGATTTTTTACAGACCCGCACGGATCACAGATATCCTCATGCGAACCTGTGATCCGTGTAAATCTGTCCTCCGTCTGTGTCAATCTGTTACATGTCTGCTATAAAGGATACCATGAAACACTCCGAGCGGCAATATTGTCAAATTCGCAAAGCGTGGTACAATCCCCAACAATCAGAGGTCTTTGAAAATCGTCAAAAGGAGGCAGGAATGCCTGCAAAACACCCGACGGATATTCCCGAACAGCTTCCGGCTATTTTTTCACAAGTCGTATGTTTTCCGGAAAGAGCAATTCAGTACGTTATTCCGGCGAGTGTAAGTAACGTCGTGGCAGTATCCCGCTCGATGATTTTGCTTCCGTATTTTTATGACGAAGACAGCACCAATGAAAACAGTGCGGAATTTGGAATGGTCTGCCGGGTCAGTCCGACAACCCGAAATACACACCCGGGAAGAAGCGTAGTAAGCGTGAATGTTTCCTTCCGGCATCGCTGTCGTATCGAACGAGCGGAAACGATATATCCGGAAAATGGCGAACCCGCATACAAGCTTGCGTATTGGGAAAAGCTTGAAGATGCCCCAGTTGATGAAGAAACATGGAATTCTGCAAATGTACCCGGTCGCCTAAAGGGGCTTTTTTCGCTCATACAGGAGTATGACGATCTTTTTTCGCAGTTACTGCCTGTCTTCGGCGCCCCGGTGTCTCACTCACTTTTTGAAAGCGCGCAAAAATTGCTCAAAAATACAAACCGCTCAACATTAGCACGGACTCTTGATATGACTGCGAACATTCTGACCTCAAAAAACCGGCAATATGCGCAGGAGATCCTGCAACAAGTGCGGTCGCGAAGCGAGAATCCGTTCGGCTTTTCCGCAAGCATTCCGTCTCTTACCCGCGAACTTGCGGAACTTATTGCCGAGCGCTCCGTCCTTGCCCGGCTTGAAAAACTTGAAACACTGTTTAAGGCGGATGTCGAAACAATAAAAAAAGCTATTACTGCGATTGCGGAAGTTGGTGGACGGTCTCAGTCGGGACAGTCGAATTCATGGAAAGAGCAGTATGAACAAAAGAAAAACAACATGCCTGAAGACGCCAAAAAAGAAGTGGAAAAAGAGATTGATCGCATTGGCCGCATGAATCCGCAATCGGCGGAATACAGCATGGCGGCCACCTATCTTGATTGGGCGCTCAACCTGCCCTGGAATGACTATACGGTTGACAACGAAGACACGCGCGAAATTCCGCGAATTCTCGATCAAGACCACCACGGCCTTCCAAAACCCAAACAGCGCGTAATAGAGTTCATTGCGGCAAAATCGTTCAACTCCGGCATTGACAATCCGATCCTCTGCTTTATCGGTCCGCCTGGCGTTGGCAAAACATCTCTCGGAAAGTCAATCGCCCGCGCCCTCGGCAGGAAATTTTGGAGAATCTCTGTGGGGGGCATTCACGACGAATCGGAGATTCGCGGCCACCGGAGGACGTACGTCGGAGCGGAGCCGGGCAGAATTATCAGCACGATGCGAAGAGTCGGAAAACGGAATCCTGTTTTTATGATCGATGAGATCGATAAACTCTTCGGCGGAGGCGCCCAAGGAAGCGCCCGAGACGCGATGCTTGAGGTCCTTGACCCGGAACAATACCATAATTTCGTCGATAACTATCTCGAATTCGGCTTCGACCTTTCGTCAATCCTTTTTATTACCACGGCGAACAACATAGAATCGATTCCTCCCGCGCTTCGTGATCGTATGGAATTTATCTTTTTTCCGAGCTATAACCATAACGAAAAGAAACATATTGCGCGCGAGTTTTTGATTCCAAAACAGCTTGCGCGGCACGGATTGACGCCCGATTCAAAAATGTTCCGTGACGGTCTGCTTGAGGCCGTCACAGTCAATATCACGGATTCGGTGCTTGACGTTCTCATTGGTGAAATGACATTCGAGGCGGGAGTTCGCGAATTGGACAGGGTCATCGGGAAAGTTATGAGAAAGGTTGTTTGGAAAATGAAAAACCAGAATTCTTCGCGCCAGCCCAATGTGGAACGCACTGATGTTGCGGCGGAAGACGGCGCTGTTTGGGAGATTAACGAACGGAATCTCTCGCTGTATATCGAGGATGCCGCGCGGATTTCAAAGAGGCACGCGTTGTCGGAAGATCCGCTCCCATGCGGTGTAGCACCCATAGTCGCCGTGTCGGACACGGGCGGCTCAATCTTCTACGTTGAAGCGGCTTATCGGAAATCGGAAAAGCGTGAAATCAAGATAACGGGATATAACCCTCACGACGAAAAGCTTGGCAGAATGCTTCGGGATTCCGCGCACAAGGCATGGGATTTCCTGTTTCGTGAAAGCGGCCTGCTGAACAACCTCGGCGTCGAGGAAAAAATCTATCTCCATATCACCTTCTCCAATGGCGGCATTGCAAAAGACGGTCCTTCCGCGGGGATATCGCTTGTTCTTGCTCTCTATTCAAAGTTCACAAACCAGCCGGTCAGACATGGGCTGGTTGCGACGGGAGAAAATACGCTTGCTCTCGGAAAAATTCTCCCGGTCGGAGGAATTACGAATAAAATCACCACGGCGGTCCGTGCGGGCGCAAAACAGTTTCTCATGCCAAGGGCAAATGAGGCGGAACTCGCCGATGTGCCCGAGGAAACAAAAAACCAAATTGAAATAATTCTCTGCGATTCTATGATTGATGCGCTGAAAGTTGCATTTCCGAATTGTCCGCGGCTTCACGACGCCATAAGCAATCAATAAAAGATGAGAGAAACATAACAATGAAGACGGTTTTATCGCCGTCTTTTTTCATTGGCAAAAAATCAAAAAAATGGTATGAAGAAAGGAGTGGAGGAGCATGATTAACCATTAACTTGAGCAGGCATATATATTATTAATCGCCTGTTTTGCGCAAATGAAAGCGCGTAAGGGCGGTGTACCATGACGAAAGCAGATCTCATTCAGGAGCTTATCGAAACCGGATATTTAAAAACACCGCGGATTATTGACGCATTTCAGAATATCGACCGCGTGGATTTTGTACCGGAACCGTTCAAGGGAGAGGCGTATGAAAATTACCCGTTATCGATCGGCGAAGGACAAACCATTTCCCAGCCCTTGACGGTTGCGTTCATGCTTGAGCTTCTAGAACCGAAACCGGGCGAAAAAATTCTTGATGTGGGCGCAGGGTCGGGGTGGCAAACGGCTTTACTTGCGCACATTGTTGCAAATCTCCGCAACGAAGGAGGTCAAAAAGGCATTGTAATCGCTGTGGAAAGACTTCAGGCGTTATGTGATTTTGCGACCAGAAATCTTGAGAAGTATAAATTTATTTCAAATAATATCATCCGATTTCACTGTGTTGATGCAACCGGCGGCTTTCCGGATGAAGCGCCGTTCGATAAAATAATTGCCGCGGCATCTGCCCGGCAAGATATTCCGTTTGAATGGAAAAAACAGCTGAAAATCGGAGGAAAAATTGTATCTCCAATCGACGGCTCATTGTGGCTTTTTGAAAAAGTCAACGAAACAAAGTGGGAAGAACAGGAATTTCCCGGGTTCGTGTTCGTGCCGCTTGTGAGAGGATAAATTCAAATCACATGGAGGCGTTTAACAGACAGGTGTTAAAGTTAGTGATAATTCTTGTGCTGATGACAGCATATTTTTTTGCATATCTTTTTACTCCCCACGCTTCTTTTGAAGGATCGCGGACGGTTGAAATCGCAAAAGGCGACGGTTCCCGGACTGTCGCGGAAAAACTTAAGACGGAAGGAATTATCGGGTCGAAATGGATGTTTGTGGCTTATGCAACATTCTCCGGAAAAGCGGCACTGCTTAAACCGGGCAGTTTTGTTTTTTCATCGC
>Ga0155695_109_pt1 | contig 13668 bp, 12 predicted proteins | sample RifCSPlowO2_01_FD_107352 | JGI IMG/M metagenome (GOLD analysis project Ga0155695, IMG submission 107352) | Candidatus Sungbacteria bacterium RIFCSPLOWO2_01_FULL_47_10 | reverse complement strand
TGTGGTATGACGAAAGTTCATCAATCATGCTCATCACGGAAGTGAGGAGTAGTGCTTCGCCAACTCCGTGGACAAGCGCAAAAAGAAAAAGCACCACCGGATTTACGGACATTCCAAAGCCAACCATTGAAATTGCCATGAGAAAGAGTCCGGATACCGTAACACCTTTCGCGCCTTGTTTATCAATGTATTTTCCGGCGTAAAAGCTCACGAGAAGAAATGGCAAAGTAAATCCTGCGAAAATGAGTCCTACAAATTTTTCATCGAGGCCAATATCGGTCGTATAGATAGGTTCGAGAAGCGCGTTAAATCCCCAATGTACAGATGACACAAAAAAGAGAAAAGCGAGATAGGAGCCGAGAAATCCTAATTGTCTAAATTCCTTAATGCCAGAAATGAAAACCTTGTCTCTTCGCCACACATCAGAAATTGATGAAAAAAATGGCTCCGATCTATTTTCTCGAGGCAGAAAAAGAGTGCTTATCAAAATCATTGCCACAGCCCCAGTAAACGCAAACCAAAGCGCTGAAGGGACGCTCCAAACCAAGAGCCAGCCGGCAATCATTGGCCCAAGCGTATATCCAAAATTATGAAAACCCTCCGTAATTCCATTGAAGCGCCCAGCACGACGGCCGGGAGAGAGTGCCATTAACTCTGCATCGGCAGGAATAATATATGCCTGCGTAGCCAGCTCATAAAAAATCAGGGTCAAAAGAAATAAAAATGGATTTGGAAATTTGATAAAAATAAAAGCAGAAATGGCGAGCAAAACCCCAGAATAAAAAATAGTATGGCGCCTTCCAAAGCGATTTGCAAAGGCCCCGAGCGGAATATCAAGAAAAATTCCAAAAAGTTCTGGAAGCGCAAATACAAGGCCAAGTATGGCTATATTCGCAAAAACCCTATCAGCGAGAATTGGCAGGATAAGAGAGAAGGCGCCATACACAACTCCGAAAAGAAAACCAAGCGCGATGAGCGCGTGGAAACGGGCATAGATTGGACGCCGATGAATTGCTCTCATAAAAAATTGCGGAATTATAAATTCCTTTAAAAGGTCGCCGTCAGAATTTTTCCACGGAAAGCGAGGCGGGCACGGCCGAACCCCGACTACAAGACCCCTTCACCCTCCCACCTTTTGAAATTCGGGCCAGGCAGAATCGAACTGCCACTACAAGACCCCCAGCCTTGTGTACTACCACTATACTATGGCCCGTTTGCTATGAATGTCGTGCCGGCGGACACCGGCATCCGGGTTTTTTAAATCTTGATTCCGGCATCCCTAAGTGGGCGAGCCCACAGGGCTTTAGCCGCCGGAATGACACAACGGTTTATTGTTGGGTTAAATAATTTCTTCGCAGGAATGACGAATAGTGCATTATTGGTGAAATTCGTGGTCAAATTCATTAAAATTAGCGAGAAACAGGGATCTTGTTTGCGTTTCGCGCAAGTTCCACCAAGAATCGTACACCGGTTCCCGATGCTCCTTTTGCAAGAAACTGGCCTTCAATCGTCGTCATGGTCGGGGCGATATCAAGATGTATCCAGGGATATTCGCCGACGAATTGTTTGAGAAACATAGCACCCGTAATTGCGCCTCCCTGACCCTTTTTGCCCGCGTTCGCGACATCTCCGAATGTTCCCTTGATATCTTCAAGATACTCATCCCATAACGGAAGCGGCCAAACATAATCACCCGATGCGTCTCCAATATCGCGGGCGAATTTTTCAAGTTTTTCGTTTGCGGTTCGACTTTGCTCACCGGAACCGGTTCGACTTTGCTCACCGGAACTTGAAAATAACGCGATTGCGTGCTGTCCGAGCGCTACGACTGCGGCCCCGGTAAGAGTTGCCACATCGGCGATAAGACGCGGCTTGAGGCGTTGGGCGTATCCGAGTGCGTCGGCAAGAATGACGCGGCCTTCGGCATCGGTATTCAATACTTCGATGGTTTTTCCCGTGATTGTTTTAAGAATATCTCCAGGCCGATAACTTGACCCCGAAGGCATGTTTTCGACAGCGGGAATGAGTCCGATGACGTGAACAGAAATTTTCATTCGGGCGATTGCCGCAAGCGCATGCATAACCGCGGCCCCGCCCGTCATATCCATATGCATTTCATAAATCGCGTCAGACGGTTTTAGATTAAGACCGCCGGTATCGAATGTTACGCCTTTCCCGACATATATAACCGGTTTGCCGCCGAATTTCTTTCCGTATTCCATGATGATGAATTTCGGTTTTGCATCCGACCCTTTTGAGACCCCCATGATTCCTCCCATTCCCAATTTTTCGATTTCTTTTTCTTCAAGAACCGTTACCGCGCTATCGGTTCGTTTTCCTATTGAGCGTGCCGCGTCTGCGAGTGTTTGCGGGGTCATATCGCCTCCGGGAGTATTTGCAAGCGTCCGGCAGTTATTCATCTCTTCTCCGATGATAATGCCGTCTTGAAGCGATTTTTGCAGTGAAGCGTTTTTTGCGCCATCGGAAACAATTTCGATTTCGTTGATTGCCGGCCAGCCCTCTTTGGGCGGCTCTTTATATATATGAAACGTAAAATCCGCCATGAGCGCTTGTTGGGCGAATTCAGATACGAGTTCTGTGTCATCGCATTGTTTCGCGCCGATGTCGGCAAGAAAAACCGCGGCCGACGGGATGCGGCGTTCTTTCAGGAAGGAAACAAATTTTCTGACGAACAGGCGATATTTTTTTTCGTTCCACTCTTCCTTTTTCCCGAGGTGAGCCAAGAGAATAAGAAAATCGGGGTCGGAGGGAAGATGCACTTCACGGAATTTTTCCTGGTTCGTCGTAAAATCATGCGCCATGATTTTAGCGACATATGCGGCATCTTCTTTCGGAAGGGTCTTGAGAAACGGGTGAGAAGGAACCTTCGAACTAAAAAACGAAACAAGGACTGCCTTGTTTTTTGCCAATGATGTTTTTTGGGTGAGTGCAATGTTCATGTTCAATCAACCGGCAACAACAAACCGCAAGCAATCCTTTTTATGTTAACGGATATGGCTGCCTGTTGTGAATTAGCGTGCATGCATTTTTTTGAGGCATTTTGCGCACACTTTTATTCGTTTTCCGGATGGCAATTTTGCCCACTGCAAATTCGGGTATTTCCTTCCGCGCCACACAAGGTTATAATGACCGCGAAGGAGTTTTCGCTTTCCTGCCATCACGGATCCTTTTTTACAGTTTGTGCATACTTTCATACTATCCTACGAATTACGAATTTTAACGAATTACGAATACGTATTCGTAATTCGATGCCATTCGTAATTCGTAGGTAAATGTAGCATATTTTAATGGAGAATGCAACCAGTTTTATCATTCAAATCGCGATACTGATTTTTTCGGTTGTGGTTCATGAAGTATCGCACGGATACGCCGCATTGGCATTGGGCGATAAAACCGCGAAATACGCAGGCCGCCTTACTATGAATCCCATGAGCCACCTCGATCCGGTCGGCTCGTTTCTGGTTCCTCTGATGAGTTTTTTTCTCGGCGGATTTATTTTTGGCTGGGCGCGCCCCGTTCCGTATAACCCGTATAACTTGAAGAATCAGCAATGGGGGCCTGCGATAGTCGGCGCGGCTGGGCCTCTTTCGAATTTATGCCTTGCCCTTGTGTTCGGACTTATGGTCCGGAATTCAGCTTTTTTAATTGCGCTTGGCGGTCCGACCGCATCGAATTTCCTCCAGATTGCGACATTCATCGTTATTTTGAATCTTGTTCTTGCCATATTCAACCTCGTTCCTATTCCTCCGCTCGACGGGTCAAAGCTTCTTTTTTCGCTTCTGCCGTATCAGTACCGGAATATCCAGTATTTCATTGAGCAATACGGCCTCATGCTCCTGCTCATTTTCATTTTCTTTTTTTCGCAGATTATCTCGCCCGTTGTTTTCTTTTTATTTCGACTGATTACCGGTGTCGGGTTTTTTTAGCCGCGAAGCGGAAACCGCGAGGACTCTTCCCGCGTGACAACTTTTTTTAAAAACACGCAGTGCAAACTGAAGCGCTGGCGCGTTTTGCAATCACAAACGCAGGACTTGTGTTTATTTTTTTCATTGTCCTTGCCGCTTCTCGTTATTTGCAATTTCGATGTCTTGCGGTACGCTGGGCATTAGTTTCTTAATAATGTAGCAAGCGGGGGCGCGGGATGCAGAAGCGCATTATGGGGATTGAAACGGAATACGGAAATTTGCTGGTGGACAACAAAGGATCGTTTTGCGACGAGGATGCCGGCCAGATTCTTCTGAATCATGTGTGGGCGAATAAAGACGGGGAGTTCCGTTTTTTGAACATGTTTTGGGATAACCGATACAAGTATTATCCGGAAGAGGATTTTTGGCTGGGGTCGAACGGCGGCAAAATAATGATTGACAATCAAGTGCACCTTGAATATTCTTCGCCGGAGTGCGCGAACGCGCGCGATGCCGCGCTCTACAGTTTTGCCGGGGATGCGATTGTCGAGCGTGCGGTGTCAAGCATAAGAGGTTCCGCCGATTTTTTCGACGTAAGATACAAAAAATATCGGGATATTTTTATCACAAAAGACAATTGTGATTTTTTGCGCGAGTCAACGAATCCCCATGAAGAGGTGAAGTCATACGGGTCGCACGAGAGTTATCTTATACCGGCGCGCTTTTCAAAAGAGCAAAAATGGAAAGGCAAGAACCCATATCCGGAAATTTTTTCTTCGATTCTTATCCCGTTTCTTGTGTCGCGCGTTATTCTCCATGGGTCGGGCGGGCTGTGGTGGGCGCGGGAAAACGGATGGCACTATGTGTTGTCACCGCGAGCGCTACTCACCAAGAAGCGATATGGAGTTATCACTGTGAAAGATCGGCCGCTTATTCAAATTGCGGATGAGCGGGATTCATCGGGAAAGATGGAAAATTTGCCTCAATGGGTGCGCCTCCACCTGATTTACGCCGATTCGAATATGTCGCATATCTCAACGTTCCTGCGTTTTGGGACAACTTCGCTCGCGCTTCGCCTTTGCGAGGAGAAGACGTGGAGCGTACAGTTTCCTGTGTTGGAAAATCCGATTGCAGCCCTCCACGCGTTTGCGTCCGATCCGACATTACGTGAAACGGCGCGCGCAGAAGACGGAAACGAATACACCGCGCTTGACCTCCAAAAAATATGCCTTGAAAAGGCGCTTCGCCTCTCTCTTTCAAAAAAGGAAAAAGAAATTTGCCGGCTGTGGGAGCGTACCATAGCTCACCTTGAAATGGGGCCGGAATATGTATCGCGGGAACTTGATTGGGCAATTAAAAAATCCTTCCTGGAATCATCGGCAAAAAAACATTCCTACGATTTACAGGACAAGAAAGCAAGGATATTTTGCGTGCGGTATAGCGATCTTTCCGATCGGGGAATTTTCAATATGCTGAAACGCGCGGAAGGGGTCGAAACACTTTTTTCCGACGAAGAAATCCGGTCCGCGGTCCTGAATCCGCCGCCGTACACAAGGGCCCAGGCGCGCGCCCGATACATTAGGGCGGTTCTCAAACTACAAAGCGGGCATCCTTTCCTAAGTGATGTGGCGGTCGGGTGGCATTATCTTCACGAAGGCAGGGAATTCGAAATAGATATAAAAGACCCGTTTTGTGCCACGAACTGCGAGCTTGACGCTTTTTTGCGCGAGGCGGATGAGCAATCAAAAAGAACCGGGGAATAACCTCGAATTATAAAACACAAACAACAAAACCGCGACTGAACGTGTCACGGTTTTTCTTTTCTGAACAGCAACACACAAGGCGGGTGTCTTTGCTCATTTAACTCTCGGATCATGGTTGGATTCTTGTTGTGAATCACGCTGTTACTTTTGGATTATTGTAATTTTGCTGTTGTTGTATAGTGTGAGAAGAGGGGGTTCTTTCACAACCGGAGACGCGCGGTGAAGAAACGAATAATGGGAATCGAGACGGAATACGGTTCAATTTTAAGGCGGAAAAGCGGATACTATTCAAAAGTTGATTCGGCAATACATTTCATCGGCTATTTTTCCAGGAAGCGCAGAAATACACTTGCTTTTTTGAAGCCCCTCATGGAAGAAGGAATGATGGACGGATTATGGCTCGGCGCTATCGGCGGAAAAATTTACAACGACCGCGGCCGCATCGAATATTCCTCTCCGGAGTGCTTGGGCGCAAAGGAGCTCGCGCTCTATAGCGAAGTTGGTGATCGCGTCGTTGCGTCGATTGCGAAACGCGTTCGTGAGGGTTTTTTCGAAAGACCGACCGGCCCGTTTAGCGATTTATTGGTGACGAAAAACAACAGCGATTTTATCCGTCCGGTGCCCGCGGGGCATTTTGCCGAAAAAGTAAATTTTTATGGCTCCCATGAAAATTATCTTCTGAACAACGGCATGATGTTACATGATTTCTGCGGCACTCTTGCCACGTTTCTTGCGTCCCGCGTTGCTCTGCACGGCTCAGGGGGAATGTGGTGGACCCAAGAAGAGGGGTGGCGGTACGTGCTGTCTCCCCGGGCGCTTGTCACGGAAGAACTGATCGGAACCGATACGACATTCAACCGGTCGCTTATTCAGACACGAACGCCGTATGCTGATAACCGATGGGGTCGTCTGCATCTGATTTATGGCGATTCGAATATGTCGGGTTACTCGATGTATTTGAGATTCGGCACGACGCATTTGGTACTGCGGCTGATTGAGGAAACGCGCGGCCGGTCACTTTTTCCGGTACTTGACGATCCGATTGCATCTTTGCACGAATTTGCGTTTGACACTTCTTTGCGTCATAGGGCGGCTGTCGGATCCGGCAGATATTTTACCGCTCTTGAGATCCAAAAATTTTTTATTGATCGCGTCTTGCGGCTCGCGTTGTGCGCCGAAGAAAAGGAACTCATACAGTATTGGATGAGCGTTGTTCGGAGATTGGATGAGGATCAAGAAAATTTGTCCCGGGAACTTGACTGGGTCATAAAGAAATCTTTTCTGGAAAAATCAATGAGGCGGCACGGATACGGTCTGCAGCATGAAAAAGCCCGGCTCATCGATTGCCTGTACAGCGATCTTTCCGAAAAGGGAATATATCAAAGGCTTCGGAAGTCGAGCAGAGTTGATTATTTGTTTTCTTCCGCCGCACTTAATGGGGCGAGTACGCGGCCGCCGGAAACGCGGGCGAAGATTCGTTCGGCATGTATCTGCGCAATCATTGAAAAAATCAAAAACTCAGGATGTGGCGAACGGCTTTTCGATGTTGGCTGGGGGCGTATCCTGTATTCACCCGGATGCGAATCATATAGGTTAGACTTGTTCAATCCTTTTGTTTCATCGTCCGAGGGATTGGACAGGTTTCTTCGAAAAGTTAAGAAATATTAGGGAATAAAATGAGTTGCCGCGGCTTTTTCCGCGGCTTTTATTTTTTGCCACATATTAGACCAGTTGCTTAATAAGGTTTTAGCCGTTTTTTTGAAAAATCATTGGCTTAAAATAAGGGTTTTTTGTATCAAATTTCCTCTAAAAATTATTAAGCAACTGGTCTATTACCTAAGGGTATTGACAAGAAGGAGTGAATGTAGTAATAATGAAAAATAACATCTTTGAAAATGAAAGGGCTGAATCGTGTACGACTGGGAACGGATATTTTCAATTTTTTTGTATCAAATTTTTCCGGCCCTGGTGCTGTATGCGGCGCTGTTGGGATATTTTCGTTTGATTGTCCCGAAATTTATTCCCTTGATCGCTGATGCGGAGAAAAATTCCGAACAGCTCAAAGAATATGGATACACACACCTGAAGCAAATCATTTTCTCGGTTTTACTGCCCACAACACTATTATTTGCTCCGGTTTTGGAAGAGTTACTTTTTCGCGCTGTTCCGGTTCTTTTATTCGACCGGCTTTCAGAAATGGCATGGGTTGGGATTGTTGCGAGTGCCGCACTTTTTTCGTTCACGCATCGAAATGGGAATTTTATTGTTAAATCCGTTGCGAAGGCAGAAGGGGTCGATGTATCGCCCCGCCAGCGCGTTGCCGCTTTAATCAGTTCATTTGTGTTGGGAATCGTATGCGGTTGGGTCGCGATTAAGAATCAATCGCTTTGGTATGCTATAGGAACTCATTTTTTGTGGAATTTGCTGTTGCCTGTCGCCGGAGGAATCGTTTGGTTTTGCACAGCACTCCTATTCATTATCTATGAGAAAATTCGCGATTTGTTTCACGCTCTTTCTTGGAAGGAAAGGAATATGGCGCGACGAAGGACATTGGAATATCGGGATGAATATGAAGATCCCTTGGAACAGGACTGGTATGACAGAATTGAAACGATGCCGCAGGAAGAAAATGATCCTGAACGCGATGAATGGCGTGAACGGAACAGGGATCTCAAGTAAGGAACAAAAATTACCACACACCACGGATACCGCGATGCATATGTTCGCGGTTTTTATTTTTTGCCACATGAGTCCAATTATTGAGTCCAATTAGAGTCCAATTATTTGACGGCAATTGCCGTATATGATACATTTGATTTTGTGTTGTTTTGCGCAGTGTGTTATTTTTTATGAAGCAATAGACAGTGAATCATTTGATCATTTGCATGCCCACTCTTAACCAGCTCGTAAAAAGGGGAAGAAAGCTGAAACAGGCGAAGTCAAAAACGCCCGCCCTGGAGCGCGGTTTTAATGTTCTTAAAAACAGGCCGAAGCCGTATGCGTCTCCTTTTAAGCGCGGGGTGTGCATAAAGGTGACCACGGTAACACCCAAAAAACCGAATTCCGCCCTCCGAAAGGTTGCCAGAGTCCGCCTTACGAACGGCATGGAAGTAACGGCCTATATTCCTGGTGAGGGGCATAATTTGCAGGAGCATTCGGTGGTGATGATACGCGGGGGAAGGGTGAAAGACTTGCCGGGAGTGCGATATCATATAGTAAGAGGAATTTTGGACACATCGGGGGTTGAGGGAAGAAAACAGCAGAGGAGTAAATATGGCGCAAAGACACCGAAATAGTACGTGGAATGTAGAATGTAGAGCGTAGTTTTCGAACCACGTTCTACGCACCACTTGCCACGCTCTTTGTCTTGAGACGAAAACGAAAATTCAAACGAACCATAGCGCCCGACATGAAATACGGCAACCAGCTCGTTGCCAAGTTTATTAATTATGTCATGCGGAAGGGCAAGAAAACGGTTGCGGAAAAAGTTGTTTATCGGACATTTGACCTTCTCCAGCAAAAATATCAGGTTGATCCGATTGCAACATTCGATCTTGCGATCAAGAATGCGTCTCCCGCGGTTGAAGTAAAGGCGCGGAGGATAGGCGGCGCGACATATCAGGTTCCGCGGGAAGTGCGCGGAGAGCGGAAAATGCAGTTAGCGTTTACATGGATTATCAACGCCGCGCGGTCAAAAAAGGGAAAGCCGATGCGCGAAAAACTCGCGGAGGAACTCATGGCCGCCTCAAAAAACGAAGGGGTTGCAATTAAGAAGAAAATGGATATGCATCGCATGGCGGAGGCAAATAAAGCGTTTGCTCACTTTTCTTGGTAAATTTTATTGTTGCATCATATGGAAAGCGATCAGGAAAATTTCGGGCAAGAAAAAAAACCGTATGCCATTCCGGAAGAAATTTTGGCGGATATTGACGGCATCAGGGAAGACTGCGAACACATGGAAGAACGATTCAGGGACGACACCGGCTTTGGGGCAAAACTTCAGATAGGATTCGGCATGATTTTGGAAAAAAGAGGCATACGCGAACGATACAGCGAGTTTCTTTCGCGCGTCGAGCCGCTGAATCTTAAATCGTATTCTCCGGCCGAACAGGCGCGCGAGTTTGAAAAAATAAAAAAATGGTTTTTAAACACGTTTGCTGTTTCACCCCGTGATGTGACAGTGGGAGAACTTTTGCGAAATGCCTATATCGGAGAAGCGGAGATATTGGAAGAAATGGGCATTGATACCAAAAAAAATCCTCCCTTTAGCCTTACGATCGGTCTTAATGAGGAACACCCCATGGTTCAGGAGGCGAGGGAAAAGATGGAAAGCCCAGAGAAAAAAGAGGCGCGAGCGGGCGGGGAAGTCATCGAAAAGTTGATTGAATCAACCCCTTCCCTGAAACGGAAGATGATGGAATTTGAAGAGGGGATGCGGCCGAAGCAGGAAAGAATCGATTAATTTTTTTTTATCATTTATTATTCGAGAAAAATTCGTTGTAATTTAAGAGCTGGTTCGGGAAAAATATATGGCGCGGGAATATCCTCTTGAAAGAACGCGCGATATCGGAATTATCGCGCATATAGACGCCGGTAAAACTACGGTTACCGAGCGTGTTTTGTTTTATACGGGCGTTGCGCATAAAATCGGCGAGGTGCATACCGGAGATACGGTTATGGACTGGATGGAACAGGAAAGAGAACGCGGAATCACAATCACATCCGCCGCGACAAACGCCTTCTGGAAGCCGACGTATTTGCCCGACGAAAAAAAGACAAAAGAAAACGAATATCGTATTAACATTATTGATACTCCCGGGCACGTTGATTTTACGGTTGAGGTGGAACGATCCCTTCGGGTGCTTGATGGCGGTGTTGTGGTATTTGACGGCGTTGCGGGCGTCGAGCCTCAGTCGGAAACGGTATGGCGCCAGGCGGATAAATACAATGTTCCCCGCATGTGCTTTATCAATAAGCTCGACCGGATGGGAGCCTCATGGGAACACTCGATTCAATCGATCTGGGAACGCCTGACCCCGAATGCGGTCGCACTGCAAATTCCCGTCGGGCTTGAAGAAAACTTTGAGGGTGTTATCGACCTTTTGCGGATGAAGAAAGTTTTGTTTGAAGGCGAAAGAGGGGAGCGGCTTGTCGTGTCCGATATTCCGGAAAACATAAAGGCGGACGCGGAAAAATGGCGGCATGCGCTTATCGAAAAAGTTGCCGAGACCGATGACGCATTGACGGAAAAATATCTTGAAGGAAAAGAAATTTCGCTTGATGAAATTAAAACGGCGTTGAGAAAAGCGACGCTTGCCTACCGGCTTATTCCGGTATTTTGCGGATCCGCGTTGAAAAACAAAGGCGTGCAATTGGTGCTTGATGGGGTCGTCGATTTTCTTCCCTCGCCGGCGGATCTTCCCCCTGTGAAGGGGATGCATCCGAAAACGGGTGCGGAGGAAATTCGCGAAACGAGGGATGACGCGCCTTTTTCCGCGCTTGCATTTAAATTGCAGTCCGATCCGTTTGTGGGCCAGCTTACCTATTTTCGGGTATATTCGGGAACGCTTACGGCGGGAAGTTACGTGCTGAATTCGGCAACGGGCGAGCAGGAGCGGATTGGCCGTATTTTGAGAATGCACGCGAACCACCGCGAAGAGTTGAAGGAAATTCGGGCGGGAAACATCGGCGCTATTGTCGGGCTGAAGGCGACACGAACAGGAGATACGCTTTGCGATGCGGAGCATCCTATCGTCCTCGAAAAAATAGTGTTTCCAGAACCCGTGGTTTCTCTCCGCATTGAGCCGAAGACAAAAGCGGATCAGGAGAAAATGGGCCTTGCGTTGAAGCGGCTCTCGGATGAGGACCCGACATTTCGCATAAAAGGAGATATTGAGACGGGAGACACGATTATTTCCGGCATGGGAGAACTTCATCTTGAAATTATCGTTGACCGGATGAAGCGCGAATTTTCCGTTGAAGCGAATGTCGGAAGGCCGCAGGTCGCCTATAAAGAAACGGTGAAAAAGCTCGCGGAAGCGGAAGGAAAGTATATCAGGCAATCTGGCGGAAGAGGCCAATATGGCCACGTGTGGCTGAAGGTCGAACCGCAGGAGCGCGGCAAGGGTTTTGAATTCGTCGATGCGATAAAGGGCGGCATCATTCCGCAGGAATATATTCCCGCGGTTGAAAAAGGGGTGCGTGAAGCAATGGATAAGGGCGTCTTGGCGGGATACCCCATGGTTGATATGAAAGTGACGCTTTATGACGGATCGTTCCACGATGTTGATTCATCCGAGGCCGCGTTTAAAATAGCGGGTTCCATGGCTTTACAGGAGGGCTCAAAGCGTGCTACCTTAGTATTGCTTGAGCCGATCATGAGGGTCGAAGTAGTAACACCCGAAAAGTTTTTGGGGGAAGTGACCGGGGATTTGAATTCGAAGAGGGGCAGGATTGATGAGATGAGCGATCGGGGGCTTGGAATAAAAATTATCAAAGTAAAAGTGCCTCTTGCCGAGATGTTCGGGTATGCGACGGTGATACGATCTCTGACGCAAGGGAGAGCGAGCTACTCGATGGAATTTGACCACTACGAGGAAGTTCCCAACAACATAGCACAGCAAATAATTGAAGGCAAAAAGTAGCGCTCGCGTATTTTGTGGCGCCATCGGCATTTTATTTTCGCGACACAAAGCGGCTCGCATTACAACAAAATTTTTCACTCAGGTTTTGAATAAAACGTTCCATGCGTATTGCGCAATGTCTTTAAGGAAAATTTTTCCTTAAATTATTCGTAGACATTTCGGATAGATTCATGTTTGATAATTTCAAAAATTTAATACGAAGAGGCGAGAAATTCATCATGGTCGAAGGAGGCAAGCCGGTATACGTTGTCATGAGCTACGAGGATTATGAAGGAATGCTTGCCCGCCGAAGTCTTGACGAAGAAGGGAATGCACGGAAGCCGCTTGAGGGGGCCGCGCTGCACGGCGCAAAGATGGAGACGGGTTTTGCCAATGAACGGCCCCGGCATCACAGGGACGGAGATGAATTTACCGCACGGTTTGCGATGGATACGCCGAATGTACCGGAAGACATTTCAAAAATACGATTGGAGGATTTACCGCTGTGATCCTACGCATTACGAATTTTTCCGGATTACAAACACGTCGGCGTAATCATTGTTCGTAATTCGGCTTGATTCGTAATTCGAAGGAAAATCCGTCATTGACCATTTTGCCTCTTGACACTCTTTCTTTATTCGGCTAATATAGGTTTTGGCATTTATCATAGTCATTTTTATAAGTTTTTAATTATTTTAATCGCTCCGCACTGGCTTAACGGCGGGGTACATCAGAATCATGGCAGAGAAATTTGAACGCACAAAGCCGCATTTAAACGTCGGAACGATTGGTCACGTCGACCATGGCAAAACGACTCTTACGGCGGCAATAACGAAGATTTTGAGCCTGAAGGGCTATAAAGCACGGGTTGAATCGGTCGAACAGATTGATAATGCGCCCGAAGAAAAAGCGCGCGGTATTACCATTGCGCTTCATCATTCCGAATATGAAACCGATAAACGGCATTACGCGCATATCGACGCGCCGGGCCACGCCGATTATATCAAAAATATGATTACGGGAGCCGCCCAGATGGATGGCGCAGTTTTGGTCGTATCCGCGGTTGACGGGCCGATGCCCCAGACGCGCGAGCACATTCTTCTTGCTCGCCAAGTCGGCGTGCCCGCGATAGTCGTCTTTCTGAACAAAGTTGATGCGGTTGAGGACAAGGAACTCGTTGATTTGGTTGAGGCAGAGGTCCGCGAGCTTTTGAAAAAATACGAATTTCCCGGTGACGAAACTCCTATTATCCGGGGATCCGCTCTGAAAGCGCTTGAGGCGACCTCCGTTGACGATGAGTGGGCAAAACCGATTATGGCGCTTGCCGAAGCCCTTGATTCGTATATTCCCGAGCCG
>Ga0155695_184_pt1 | contig 13883 bp, 17 predicted proteins | sample RifCSPlowO2_01_FD_107352 | JGI IMG/M metagenome (GOLD analysis project Ga0155695, IMG submission 107352) | Candidatus Sungbacteria bacterium RIFCSPLOWO2_01_FULL_47_10 | reverse complement strand
ATGCTCGCGTCGAAAGAAGTCAGAGCGCTGATTATCGCTCTTGGGGCCGCAATCGGAGATGAGTTTGATGAAAAACGTCTGCGGTATCATCGCGTTATCATCGCGACGGACGCCGATGTCGATGGCGCGCATATCAGGACGCTGCTTCTCACTCTTTTTTACCGGTATTTCCAGCCGCTTATTGCGAAAGGATATATTTATATTGCAACGCCGCCTTTATACCGGGTTCAATCGGGAAAAAATGTCCGCTATGCTTATTCCGACGACGAGAAAAACAAGATTTCAGCGGAATTCAAGAAATTAAAAATCGAAGTCAAAAAGAAAAAAGCGGCCGTAAAAGGGGAAAAAGTTCCGGAAGAGGAACCGGAGAGCGCCGGGGAAGGAGAGATGAAGGGCGTTGAAATTCAGCGGTATAAAGGCCTTGGCGAAATGAATCCTTCCCAGTTGTGGGAGACTACGATGGATCCTTCGGCGCGAATCCTTAAACAGGTTACGATTGCGGACGCGGCAGAGGCGGACAGGATTTTTGATATCTTGATGGGAGACGAGGTTCTGCCGAGAAAGAAATTCATACAGACTCATGCAAAAACGGTAAGGAACTTAGACGTATAAAGATGCCGCAGGATGTTTAAAAAAATCAAGCTCTTGCGAGCTTGGCTACTTTTTTCTGCACCGGCAGGTGTGGCTCTTGATGTAATGAAGAACTGTTGACCGTTTTTCCAAACTTGGAAAATGAATGCCTTGATTCCACAGCTCGACCATGCGCATGCTTACCGACACGCTGTCAGCAAGAATCCTATAGTGTTCGCTCGAACAAGCAAGAAAATCACGGACTGTTTTATGAAAAGAGCTGTCATCAATGAACATAGCCGACTCTTTTTTTGGGTCGTTGAGCCCTTGCAATTTAATGTGTAGTGGATTATAATTAAAAAATCAAGGCCCCAGGGCCTTTTAAAAGTGGTGTTTAACCTACGAATTACGAATTTTTTCGAATTACGAACGGCGTATTCGTAATTTGGCACAATTCACAATCTGCAGGGAACCATGATTACGAAAGCAATAACTTTCCTCCAGGAGGTAAACATCGAGATGAAGAAAGTAACCTGGCCGACTCGGGATCAGGCAGTTAACTATACTGTCGCGGTTGTCGGCATCTCGGCTGGCGTTGCCGTTTTTTTGGGCGGTCTTGATTATATATTTCAAATGATTTTGCAAGTGTTTGTATATTAAACGGTAATAACGTTTCATCTGCGAATTTTTTCGTGAATGATCTCGAACATTCGTTTTTCGAGATGGTTCGGGAAGTCATTCGTGTTTGATGCGTGAGTCCACTCGTTATGCCAAGACAACCACACGAGTTCGATAGTTATGAAGACATACTGCACGAAGAAGGTCTCCCGGGTCCGGAGGAAATTTCCGATGAAGTGCGGCGCACGAAAGAAGTGAAAGGCCCACACCGGGGCAAGTATTTGGCGGTCGAGGATATTCCGGACTGGTTTTCTGACACCGCCGAAAAGAAGGACGAAGGGGAATGGCAAGAGATTGTCGGCGATTTTAAAAAACTTGTCGTCTCCGATCAGCAGGAGATTCTTTCGGTCATGCAGGAGAAAATGAAAGCAAACGAATTTAAAACAAAAGGGCAGATGGTGAAACACATCAGACGCCTTGTGGGTGATGCGCGGGAGAAATACATTATTGCCGAAAGTGGGACAGGGAGTATTCCGGGACGCATTGGCGACAAAATAATTGCAGACGCCGAGAGGCAGAGAAGGGGGAGATTGAAAAAATAGTTTCTATAATTTCGACATATATGCCAAAACAAACAGGGGAATTTGGGAGGAACTGGTATGCGGTGCATACGTATTCCGGATACGAAGATGCGGTTTCGCGGAATTTAAAACAGCGCATCGAATCAACGGGAATGGAAGAAAAAATTTTTACCGTACTGGTTCCCACAGAAAAAAAGATCAAAATAAAACACGGCAAACGAAAAGTGGTCGAGGAAAAAATTTACCCCGGCTATGTTTTGGTCGAGATGGTTGTGACGGACGATTCATGGTATGTGGTGCGAAACACCCCCCGCGTAACGGGGTTCGTGGGTTCGGGTACCACTCCGACTCCGTTGTCGCAGGAGGAGATGGATGTTTTGCAGAAACGCATGGGGGTTGAGGAGCCGAAATTCAAAATTGAAGTAGGCGTGGGGGATCCGATCAAGATCACCGACGGGCCATTCAAGGATTTCGACGGAAAAGTTTCGAGTATTGACGAGGAGAGAGGAAAGGTTAAAGTATTGGTGAATATGTTCGGGAGGAACACGCCCGTGGAATTGGATTCACTGCAGATTAAGAAATTATGAAATGAGAAGGTGGAGTGTGGGTTGTGGAATGTGGTAACACAAGCTACACACTACATTCTACATACCGCGTTCTAAACAATGGCTAAGCCAATCAAAACAATCGTAAAACTTCAGCTTCCGGCAGGGTCCGCAACGCCCGCCCCTCCGGTGGGCACCGCCCTTGGTCCTCACGGCTTAAATTTGGGCGATTTTGTGAATAAATACAATCAGGCAACGCAGAGTATGAAGGGCGATATTGTCCCTGCTGAAATTACGATCTATGAAGATCGCACGTTTGACTTTAAATTGAAAACGCCGCCCGCATCGGATTTGTTGAGGAAGGCCGCAGGGATCGAAAAGGGGTCCGGCACCCCGAATAAGAATAAAGTCGGGAAGGTTACGAAAGACGATATTCGAAAGATTGCCGAGAAAAAAATGATTGATTTGAACGCCGAATCCGTTGAGGCCGCAGAGAAAATCATCGCGGGTACTGCCCGGTCAATGGGGGTAGACGTCAAATGACGTTGCCCCGAACGCGCATTTCTTGACAGCCCATATTGCAAATGATAAATATATGATACATATTCGCTGGCAGGAGGAATACGATGAAAGAAAGTAGCGATATACTTGAATCGCTTCGGGTGGATCAGGAAAAGCTTAAGAAGGAATTGGCGGAATTGCGGGCCTTCCATCAAGATGCATGGAACAAGTACGGCAGTGAATTATGCGCAGGAGAAATGCGGGAAAAAGAAAAAGAACTTGAGCGCCGGATTCTATTGCTCGTTCAGATGGCTCATTGGGTCGAGGGGAGCAGGGTTGATGAGACGCTTCTTTGTGTCGTTCTTTCAAAAATCAAAAGGGTAATTGACGATAAAGAGTCACTTCTCGTTTATATTCGGGAATCTTTGGAGGCGGATAAAACAAGAAAAGTCATGTATGAAGAGATTGCGTCTCTTGCCGGAATTGAAGTGAATTCGAAAGACGAACACGCCTCGCCTGTGAACAACGGGTGAGTTTTTTTAATTTGGGAAAGCTGGTACACTGGACACACGCATCAGCTTTTTTATGACAGCACAAAAAAAAGGAAAACTTATCGTCATCGAAGGGACGGACGGATCCGGAAAAAGCGTTCAGACACGACTCCTGGCTGAAAAATTGAAAAAAGAGGGTCGTCGTATAATTGCGGCGTCTTTCCCGCAATATGGCAAGAAATCCACAGGGCTTATCGAAGAATATTTAAACGGAAAATATGGCGCCCCGGGCGCGGTAAGTCCGTACGCGGCTTCGCTTTTTTACGCGCTCGACCGGTTTGATTTTTCATATGAATTAAAGAAATTTCTTGCGGAAGGACTTGATGTCGTTCTCGACCGGTATGTCGATTCAAATGCGGGGCACCAGGGGGGCAAAATCACAAATCTCAAAGAGCGTGAAAAATTTCTATCATGGCTGTACGACCTCGAGTATCGGATCCTCGGAATTCCAAGACCCGATGTTGTATTATTTCTTCATGTTTCCGCCGAAATAGGCCAAAAACTCGTTGCAAAAAAGCAACAGCGATTATATCTTGAGAGAGGAAAAACACATGACGTGCATGAGGGCGATATTGGCCACCTGAAGGCCGCCGAAGAATCATATCTTTTTTTGGTGAAAAAATATCCGAAGGAGCACCACATGATCGAATGCGTCCGCAACGGCAATCTCGCAGCACCAGACGAAATTGCCGCAATGGTGTGGAGTCTCGTAAAGAAATATGTCTGAAACCATCGAGAGCAAAAATGAATCCGAATGAAAAATTATCTTGATGCGCTCAATTTTATAATGAAAAATGGCGCTGATCGGCCGAATCGGACGGGTGTCGACACGCGGTCTGTTTTCGGTTTGCCGCTTCGTTTTAAAATGTCCGATGGCTTTCCCGCAATGACTACGAAGAAACTTGCGTTCAACGCGGTAAAGGCGGAGCTTTTGTGGATGCTTTCCGGGTCATCTGATGTCAAAGAGCTTCAGAAGCTCGGATGCCGCATCTGGGACGCCAATGCCGAGGCCGACTATTGGAAACCGAAGGCGCGTTTTGAGGGGGACCTGGGGAGGGTATATGGCGTTCAGTGGAGGTCGTGGAGAACAACGGACGGCCGCGAACTCGATCAGCTTGCCGAGGCTATACGAAAGATCAAAGAATCGCCGCACGACCGGAGAATAATCGTCACCGCATGGAACCCTGGGGAACTTGACCAGATGGCGCTACCTCCGTGCCACATGATGTATCACTTTTACGTTGCGGGAAATAAGCTTTCGGTCTTGATGTACCAGCGTTCCTGCGATATGTTTCTCGGCGTGCCGTTTAATATCGCGTCTTATTCTCTTCTACTCGCCATGGTTTCGCATATTACCGGCATGGAGGCGGATGAGTGCATTCTTATGCTCGGGGATGCGCATATTTACCATAATCATTTTGACCAGGTGCGGGAGCAGATGTTGCGCGAACCCTACCAACTTCCGAAATTGAAACTGAATCCTTCAGTAAAAAATATCAACGACTTCAAAATGGAAGATATTGAATTGGTTGATTACACATCGCACCCCGCAATAAAAGCTCCGATGGCCGTTTAATCCTTCCGAAGTTAATCCTTCCGAAGTCCGACTTCGGAAGGATTCGGAAAAGGTATGAATATTTCACTTATTGTCGCTCTCGACATCAATCGTCTCATTGGCGTGAAAAACGGCATTCCATGGCATCTGCCCGCGGACCTTTGGCATTTCAAGTCGCTGACCGTCGGCAAGCCGATTATCATGGGAAGTACGACGCATGAAACGATCGGCAAACCGCTTCCGGAGAGGGTGAATATTGTTATAACGCGAAAAAAGGATTATCTGGCCGAAGGATGCGTTATTGTTTCTTCGGTGGAAGGAGCGATTGCGGCTGCGGAGAACGCATTGAAAGAAATGAGCGGCAATGAAATCATGATCATCGGCGGAGGTGAAGTATATCGGCAGTTTTTGCATCGCGCGAACCGCATGTATCTTACGCGTATTGATTATGAATTCCACGGTGACACGTATTTTCCCGAATGGAGTCCCGACGAATGGCAAGAAGTAAGTCGTGAAGAACATGAACCGGATGAGAAGAATTTATATCGGTATGCGTTTGTTGTGCTGGAAAGGAAGGAATAGTTTTTTTGCCCTGTTTTTTTGACAAAATTGTGGTTTAGTGGTACCGGATAATCAGTGTCCTTGACAAATTTTTGCAAGATGCGCCCCGAAGTGCGCTTTGCGCGCTCGGATGCCGGTTTAAAACACACAAAAACGTGTTCCGCCGCAAAAGGAGGTGGTGTCGCGTGGCTATTGCCGCAATAGATTCCAAAAAATGCATAAAGATCGCGCGGCACATTGCCGAATGTGGCGGCGTTCCGCCTGATCGCGAGGATCCGATGCCGTGTTCATTTCCAGATGCGGTGAAACACAACGCTTGGTTCACGATCGTTGGAATCAACCAGCAGACGACTCCGGTTGTCGGGCTCGCACTCAAAGGAACTATCAACGGCGAAAAACGCTATGGTTGGGATTACCTTTTGCAAAAAGCAATCGCGGTGTCAAATGAAAATCCCGGCATGTTTACGGCCGAATGGTTGACCGCTGTTACGGCCGATTCTCTTCGCGCGCTTTATTATGACGTTGAGGAGGGCGATACTCTCAACCAGGCCGAAATCCGCGCAATGCTTCTGAATGACATGGGCGAGTTTCTTAAGCGTAACGCGTGGGAGTCCGTCCATGAGGCGTACCTTGCTTCCGGCGGATATCTTGTCCGGAGCGATGGCAAGGGGATACTTCAGGCGCTTACCGGCGCGAAGGCGTATCAAGACCCCGTTCAGAAAAAAGCGTTTTATTTTCTGGCCATTATGAAAAACGAGGGGCTGTGGCAGTACAAGGATATTTTGAATTTGGGGCCGCCGGTGAACTATCACGAACAGCGGCTACACCTCCGCCTCGGAACCGTGAAAATAATCGACGCGGAATTCGAAAGAAAGATCCGCATGCGTGAAAACATTACCGATCAGGAAGATATCGAAATTCGTTTTGCGGTCAGGCGCGCAATTGAATTTATCGCGCAGTTGCTCGATGCGACTCCGTCCTCACTGCATTATTATTTGTGGAACTACGGCCGAAACGACTGCAGTCGCGACAAACCGCATTGCGAAAGTTGCGGAAAGGGTTGCAAGCTTCCCGAGCGGTATCGCATTCTCGGTATTGATCGCTGTGTTTTTGCTTCGGTTTGTCAAAGCGCGCGTCTTTCAGTAAAGAATATGCCCATTGAACCGCGGCTTGATACGACACCATGGCAGTAGTTTTGCCGTCCGTATTATTTCGGGCGGTTTTTTAGTACAGAAATCCGATCTCTGACAATGAAAACAAATAATGATTGCTTTTTTTTGTTGATTTGATATGTTGATTTTGCGGTCTTTAACAACTGCCCAAACCAAAAAACCCCAACCACGCCGCGGGTGAGACGGGCAAGCCTAAGGCCGCAAGAGCGGCTCGCCTCAAGGAGAAAAAACCATGCCATACGTTCCAAGCGAAAAAACAATTCCACCGGCAGATGACAGAAAAGTGCTCGATCCGGTGATTGAAGCTGTTGCAAAAGATGCAGCTGAAAAAATCGACGATAATTCGCTTTTGACCCCGGTGTATAAGGTCATCTTTTTTACAACAGCCCGGCACCTTGCGAGTTTGTTGGCTGGCGCTGAAGTTGCCAACAGTTCCAGTCCTTCTGCGCACCTTGCCGAAGCAATTTATAAAGTTTCAAAAAAGTACGGCTATTGGGGGGCGCATCAGGGTGAATTGAATTATTCCATCACCCGTTTTATCCAGCGCGTTCCGCAGATCATGGTGAAATCCGGGAAGTGGCAGAAGAAAGACGAACTTCGATATTGGGTATATGCATCTACAGTTTCTGCATTGACCTATGCTGAAAATCATACTGCGGATTTGAATATCGGCGTTGAAGGGGTTTTTGAGGATATCAAAGACGAATATAAGTGGAGAGTAAACCGTGCGTATGAGATGGCGCAAATCAGAAAGAGCGGTGATTGTTACGATACGCCGTGGCTTATGAAACAGGTTGAGGTGGTTGACGAGTCCGGAACGGTTATTGGATACATTGACGTTGCTGTTGAGAGATCCGAAGAAGTGGTGTCTAAGGATGTTCTTGAATGCCAATTAGTCATGCGCCGGAAACCGCAGCCAAGCGTTTCCAAGATTATCGGATAACAACCGATCAGGGGATAATAATGCCGCATTATAATAAAGTGCGGTTTTTTTCTTGCAAATGTAATTAAAATGCATTATTGTTTACACATAAACATCGAAATTATGAACTGTGCTTTGAAACGACATTTTTAGTCGCTCCATAATTCACAATTCATAATTCATCATCCATGAAATCCGTAGTCATCTGCGGTTCGCAAAGATATAAAGAAGATATAAAGACTTTTGCGAATCGTCTGCGAAAACTCGGCGTGCATACGGTATTTGAACCCAATTTCGAGCGCCAGCGAAAAAAAATGCTGAAGAAGGAAGAAAAAGAGCGCCTAAAGGTCAAATCATACCGCGATCGAGTGCCAGCAATGGTGCATGAGCACTTCGACAGGATTCGGAAGGCGGATGTTGCATATTTTTACAATAAAAAAGGATACCTCGGAGTGAACTCGACGCTGGAACTTGGGTTTGCTCACGGAAAAAATATGATCATTTACGCGCTTGAGCCGGAAGAGGCCGAAAAGGGAGGTGAAATTTGCCGCGATATTTTGTTTACCGAAATCATCGAAACGCCGGAGGAGCTGGTGAAACGGCTGGTGTAAACTCGCGAATTTGCACGAACATGGACACGAATTTCACGAAAAATTATTTGTGATATTTGTGCTCAAATTCGTGATCATTCGCGAGACAACTGTTGACTTTGCAAAAACGAAGAGCTACATTTTACACACAAAGCTCTTTTGTGCGGGGAATCTATGTCGAAATCCTGTGACAATAAAAGCGTCGGGATTCTTGTCTGGAAAGACAGCGATCTTTTGATGATCGAGCGGAAAAAATATAATTTCGGTTTCGCAATTCCGGCGGGACATCTCGATGGCCTCGACCCGTTTCTTGCGGCAAAAAAGGAACTTTCGGAAGAAGTCGGCCTCGATGCGGAAGTGTTTCAAGAGCGCCTGGTGAGGCACATGGTAAATCCGTGCAAGCGCGACGGCGGCACATATCACGAATGGACGGTTGTTGAGGCATCGCGATGGGATGGCGGCATACGGCTTTCCGAGGACGAAACAAAAAGTTATGTGTGGGCGAACCGAGATGACATTTTGAATTTTTCAAAACGCCTCGAGAAATTCGCGAAAATACACGGGGTGGAAATGAACGAGGGAAATCTTTTCGAGCTTGTCCGCCTCACAAACGAAGATAAAGATTGGATGAGCTCCCCCGGTCTTGAGCCGCCGATGTATTTTTTGTTCAAAGAGCTCAACCTTCTCTAAATGAATTCGGACCCCGTTACGGGGTTTTCTTTTTTTTGCTGGTATGCTATATCTGAATCAGTTTATTGAAATCTGTATACGGAGGTTTCCGTGACCAGAAAAGAAATTTTGAGTTATCTTGATGCAGAAGATCGAAAAGCGGTTTTTCAGCTTTTGAAGAAACATAAGATATCTTTCCGAAGCGTTTTTTTGGTCGTTTTTTATTCTATCGGTCCAATCCAGAATAAATTCCAGCAGGGCGCGGTCAAAAGCGAATCCGAGGGGGATTACGGGCGGCGTTGGAGAAGGTCGTTTCAGCGCATGATCGAGCGAAAACGGGAAGAATATCTTCAGAAATTCAACGCGCTATTCGTTCATGTCGATCCGACAAAATTGGATACGGTCGTTGCCATGGTCCCGATGAAAAAACTTCAGCCGAAGTTGAGACGTCTTCAGGAGCGGCTGAAATTCGCCGAACTTTTTGAAGCGTTCAATCCGATCCGCATGGCGGAGATTGAGGTAATGTCGTATCGCGAAGAGGGTGGCATGACGATTCCCGTGATTCACTTCGCGGAAACGAAAGTATCGGGCGGGTCGGCGCAGGAAATCGGCTGGGCGGAAATGCTCGGAATCCCCGTCTATCTGTACGGGTCAGAGGACAATATCGGAAAATACCAGTCGCGCCATGTTATTTTGAGCATTACCGCAATCGGTAAAGAAGTTGTGAGAAAAAGAAATACATTCCATACGGCCGAAGATGCCCTGAATCATGTGCTTCATGACTTGCCGCGTCTCCGACGTTCGGTTATTCTGCCTCCTCTCGGAAAGTTGTTCATTGAGCTGTGGAATGAGCGGATGAAATTAAAGAAAAAGTTTAGTAAATAGTAAATTTTCCCCGCTCATAGCGGGACTTTTTTTATTGAGATGTATGTGGTATGTTGAATGTGATACGTTCCACATTCTACACTCATGAAATCAATAGTTTTTTGCTCAAGCCAAAGATTTCGGAAGGAAATGTATGATTTTATCGGTGAACTGAAACGCCTCTCGCGGGAGCGCGGTCTTCATTTGGTAATTTTTGACCCCGAGTTCGAGGAGCATCCGCAGGAGTTTTTAAACCGGCACGAAAGAGAGCGCATGAGGGATGATGCGTATAAGGCAACGGTTGCGGGAAGGGTGTATGATCATTTATTCCGGAAGGTGCGCGTCGCGGATGTTTGTTTTGTTTTTAACAAGGACGGATATCTCGGAGCGAATACCAACGGCGAGCTTTTTGCCGCAGCGGCTCTCGGAAAAACTATCTATGCATTGCACGACCAAACACTCATGGGGCATTATCCGCATGATTTATACGAGGAACCCTCAAGCCGTAAACTGATTCATGAGGTTGTACCGACACCGGAGGAGCTGTTAAAACGGCTTGCATAATCTTTGGTAGGTGGTATCATTTCGATACTCTGTTCAGTCTTTGAAAAGGGGACGGCATGATCATCGTGCTGGTAGTTCTTGGTCTTTTGGCTCTTTTTAACGGTAATTTCATCCTGGCGATTATTTTATTTGGTTTAGCGTATTTTTTAAAATCCAGGAATCAGTCAGGGCGTTCATAGCGAACGCTTTTTTTATTGCCCCTTTTATGATATTTTAGGACTATGGCAACGTATGAGACAATCATCGGCCTGGAGGTACACGCCGAACTCAATACCAAAACAAAGATGTTTTGCGATTCTTTGAATGACCCGAACGAAAAGCATCCGAATATCAATATCTGCCCTGTCTGCATGGGGCACCCCGGAACCCTGCCCGTCATAAACGAAGAAGCGGTGAAAAAAGTGATTCAGATCGGCCTTGCGCTCAAAGGGGAAATTCCGGAATTCTCGCAATTCGACCGAAAAAATTATTTTTATCCGGATCTGCCGAAGGGATACCAAATAAGCCAGTACGAGCATCCGCTGGTGAAGGGGGGGTATTTGGATATTGAAATCCGAAATCCTAAATCCGAAATCCTAAACAATGTTCAAAATTCAAATAACCAAAATATGAAAAAACAGATACGAGTTACACGGATACATTTGGAAGAGGATGCCGGCAGGTTGTTACATGACCAGAAAACCGGCGAATCACTTGTTGATTTTAACCGTGCGGGGCGGCCGCTTATGGAACTTGTAACCGAGCCGGATTTGCGGTCAGGGGAAGAAGTGCGCTTATTCGGAGAAAAGCTTCAGCGGATTTTGCGATACGTCGGAGCGTCGAATGCGGATATGGAAAAAGGCGAGCTACGCGTTGAGGTGAATATTTCCCTCTCGAATTCTCCTCAAATGGCACCGAATGAATCTCGAATTATGCTGAAAGATGAGAGTTATGGGATGATGAAATTATTGTTCGAAATCCATAACAAACTCGGTCCCATCTATAAGGAAAAAAACTATCAGGATGCCGTAGAAGAAATTCTCAAAAGAGAAGGCATTCCATATGAAAGAGAAAAAAATATAAAATTGAAATTTGAAAATATAGAAGTCAGTAACTTTTATGCAGATTTTGTTATACGTGACCGAATTCTGCTGGAAATAAAGGCGAAACCTTTCATAACGAATGATGACGTTCGGCAGGGAAGCAGGTATATTAAGTCTTTACACCTACCACTTGCCATTGTTGCAAATTTTAAGAGAAATAAACTGGAGTATAAGCGAGTAGTCAATCCGGCATTCGAGAACGATTCGAGCTTATTCGAGGACAATTCGAGAAGAACGCTAGGAACAAAAGTAGAAGTAAAAAATATCAATTCGTTCAAATTTGCCGAAGATGCGGTGAATTACGAGATAAAACGACAGACGGAAATTCTTGAACGGGGCGGGAACATCATTCAGGAAACGCGCGGTTGGAATGAACGCATGGGGGAATCGGTGTCTCAGCGCTCCAAGGAAGAATCGCATGATTATCGGTATTTTCCCGAACCGGATCTGCCCCCGCTGAATATTTCAAAGGAATTTGTTCAAAAACTTGCGGCATCTCTTCCGGAATTGCCCGGTTTAAAAAAAACGAGATTTATCGAAGAATACGGCCTTGATGAAAAAACTGCCGAATTGATCGTCCGCGAGAAGGATTTTGCCAATTATTTTGAGAATGTTGTCTCTGAGCTTCGCGAGTGGGAGTCTGCGAGCCCTTCTCCGAACAAGAAACCGATATTCAAACTCGCGGCGAATTTCATGACGGGAGATTTTTTGAAGCTTCTGCATGAAACCTCCGCGCCGGTTTCGGAAACGCTGATCACGCCTGAAAATTTCGGAGAATTCCTTACATATGTTGCCGAAGAAAAAATTTCTTCTACAGCTGCAAAAGCGGTATTCGACGAAATGTTTCGGCTGGGAGGGGACCCTTCTGAAATCATTAAAGCAAAAAATCTTATGCAAATAAGCGATGAAACCGAAATCGAATCTGTTGCGAAAAAAGTTATCGATGAAAATCCGAAACCCGTTGCTGATTATAAGAATGGGGCAGAGAACGTCCTGCAATTTCTTGTCGGGCAGGTAATGAAAGCATCGAAAGGCAAGGCCAATCCTAAAATCGTCAAGGAAATAATGCAAAAGTTATTGAAAGATAGGCCTTAATCGCGAATATACACGAATTTGAGCACGAATTTCCGCAAATTGCGAATATTGTTCGAGCTTGCTCGCCTCGCTCGCCTCGCTTTCGCTCCGGCGAAGCGGGCCGAAGCTTCAGCGAAGCGCGGGTCGAGAATTTTACATTAATCTAGCTTCTCGATTTCACCCGAAGAATATTATTCGTGTTATTCGTTGCAAGATTCGTGTAAATTAGCGAGATGGACGAACACAAGCATTATCCAATCGATTCCGCGGGGCGCGCTGTCGAAAGCAACGTTCCCATCGTCAATGCCGATATATCGGTAGATTCCGCTCGTTCGCACGTTCTTGCGGGAATGAGCCGGTTTGAGACGATAAATTATGTTTATGTAACGGACGCCGGAGGAAACTTGGTCGGTGTTTTATCGATTAAAGAATTGTTTCGCGCCGACAAAGCAAAGAAGATTTCCGAAATCATGAAAAAGGATGTCATTCGCGTGCATCCCTATTCCGATCAGGAGCGGGCGGTTGTTCTTTCGCTTCGCCGCAGTATAAAGGCGGTTCCCGTGGTGGATCACGACGGAAAATTTTTGGGGGTGATTCCTTCTGACAGGGTTTTGTCTATTTTGCATTCGGAGCATATTGAAGACCTCTTGCATGTTGTCGGCGTTCAGAAGTCGTTGCATGAGGTTCAGTCCCTTGGAACGGAATCTGCTTATGAATTATTCCGCCGCCGAATTCCGTGGCTTCTGATCGGTTTAATCGCGGGGGTTCTGGCCGCCTGGCTTATCCGCTCGTTTCAATTTATTCTTGAGCAGGAACTTCTGCTTGCCGCGTTCATTCCGGCAATCGTATATTTATCCGATGCGGTCGGAAACCAAACGCAGGTTTTATTCATTCGTAATCTTACGTTTCAGGAGTTATTCAAAATGTCGTCGTATGCGTGGCGCGAAGTGCGGATCGGCGCGCTTACGGCCGCAACCCTTGCAGTTATTTTTTCGGCGATCGGCGGCGCCATCAGCGGGTCGCGTGAGATTGCGGCAACGCTCGGCATAACTCTCGTTTTTTCCATACTTGCGGCAATGGGCGTTGCGATGTTTGTTCCGTGGCTCCTCTTGAAATTCAACCAAGACCCCGCGCTTGCGTCCGGTCCTTTTTCAACTGCGTTGCGTGATATTTCGAGTTTGTTTATCTATTTTACGGTTGCTTCGCTTGTATTGAAATCGTTATCATAGGTTGTTATGCGTCATTCCTGCGCTGTACCCCACGAAGCTGTGAGCGAGGGGGGGGATGCAGGAATCGGGGTGCGGGATTAGTAGCGACATGCGCATGCTCCCCCTGTTTCATCATAATGTGCGCGGGTAGTTCAATTGCAGAACGATTGCCTTTTTTATAAAACACAATCCCGTGAAAATTTTGCGAGAATGGTTTAGTGGCAGAACAGAAGCTTCCCAAGCCCCCACACCAATG
>Ga0155695_124_pt4 | contig 14492 bp, 9 predicted proteins | sample RifCSPlowO2_01_FD_107352 | JGI IMG/M metagenome (GOLD analysis project Ga0155695, IMG submission 107352) | Candidatus Sungbacteria bacterium RIFCSPLOWO2_01_FULL_47_10 | reverse complement strand
ACCCCCTCCACTTTTTGCCTGCTCGCCGGAAAGAAAATCGCTTCTATATGAGAATCGGATTATATCCTGAATTCGTAATTTTTTCCAGCGTATTCTATAACGACTTTATCATTAAGAATGTAAAACTTTGCCACTTCACCGTATCCCAATCTACCATCTTTACTCTCAAAATTTATTAACTTAAACTTCGCCAATAACGCGCCTAACACTTCATCATGACCAACAGCAACAACGACTTCTGTTCGATTGTCTTTCTGGCTCATTTTACGTAATATGTCTACGCTCTGTAAGAATGTTTTGAGTATCCGGTTCTCAAGTTCTTCCGGTGATTCAATATCTCTAAAATCCGCATGTTCTTCTTGCAATTTTCCCGACCGCCAGTATCTATCAATGTCTTTGTCATCACATAACGACTCAATGGTTTCAAAAACTTCTTTCGGTGACCTATTAAATGTCTTTACGCCACCAGTAGCTTGAGATACTTTTTGTTCTGGTTCAGAAAATGTAAATCCTCCCGCGTTTAAATCCTTTCTTACTATTTGCCCTGATGCTTTTGCTCTGGCTTTATTTGAAGTGATCATGGTTACGGGTACATCCTTCAACTCAAGACCCTCTAGAACGCTGGAAATCTTTTGAGCTCCACTATGTACTTCTTGTTGCCCTTGCTCTGTCAAATCAACATCAGTGGCCGGATTAAATCCGGCGTTCACGTCTTCTTTGTATTCTGACTTTCCGTGGCGCATATATAAAATCAGAGCAGTCGGATTGCCTTCTTCTTGGAGAGAAAACTCTTTGCCTCGTACTTGGACAAATCTTTCTGGGTGTTGAAATATCTCCGATTCCTCGGCAATTTTTTCGACTCTTTGATAATATTTTTCTGGATATTGTGAGCGTTCCATAAAATTTTATTCTACTTTTTCTATCGTGCCGTCTTCCAAATTAATCCGCACATTATCGCCATTCTTTAATTTTTTGGTAGCGAGCTTTGTTCCTACAATGCAAGGAATTTTTAACTCCCTGCTTACTATTGCCGCGTGTGAAGTAATACCTCCTACGTCGGCGACGATTGCACGTGCTTTTCTCATGTAGGGCACATAACTGGGGTATGTTTGCGTTATAACCAGAACTTTATCGTTCGGCATCTTCTTTAATTCCTCTTCGGGGCTGTACATATCTGACACTACACATGCTTCACCGTCAATGATTTTCCGATTCTTGTCTGGAAAACTTCCGACAGTCCCTCTCAATTTTTTAAGAGCAGCTTCGAGGTTGTGAAGATACCCCAAAGCGTCGCTGACGACCCTGTTTTTGATTACCTCGTTGCCACTTAAAAATTCTATTTTCTCACCATCTTCACTAAGCATATAACACCACGCAGATTTTCGCTCATCAATTTCTTGCGGCGACAGTTTTACACTTTTAGTTAAGAGATTAAAAACATCTTCAATTTTATAAAACTTAAAGTCATTTTCATCAATATTATAATTTCTGATGAGCATAGCGTTGAACTGGTTAAATATATTTGCCAGTATCAACATTCTTGTTTGGTTTTCAAATCTGAAATATGGCAAATTGCTCAATACTTCGAATAAGTAGCGCGCCCTGCCTCGTAAAGATTCATAGGCTTTTTGTTTTTTGCTAACTTTACTCAAAAGTTCCTTATACTTTTCAATACCATCTTTCAAATGTTCAAGATATTTTTTGTCTTGTTTCGACTGATTATAAAGCTTTGCGATAGTATCAATAGATATAATTTCGCCACCCAAAAGAGTCCAATTGATGTATCCATGCTCATCAATCATTTCTTCTATATTTTTCCTTGCAGTGGGATTTTTATCAAAATAAGTGGCTAGTGATTTGTCTCTTTGCGCGTCCAGAATCAATATGTTGATTCTGTTATCAATATCGGTGGCTGTAATTATGTGGTCGGCAACACCAAGGTATTCCGCAAGGAGACTATTGTCTATATTTTCATTGAGTAAGTCGCGCTGGATACTTTCGAGTAATTTTTCTTCTGTTGCAAAGTGAAGCGCGGCAGCCCTAGCATTTAGAGAAACTATCTGAGAAAGAAACTCGGCAATATTTTTTGGTTCTTTGAGAAAAACACCGCTTTCTTTTCCTTTATACTCTTGCTCGTATTTCTTGTACAAAGTATGCGTTTCGGAGATTATTTTTTTGATTTCAAGAATATATCTTTTATAATTATCTTCTTTTTGCCAGAATTTATAACCATAATTTTCATCTAATCCAACGGCATTTTCATCTTGGATTGCCACATAGTTGGTTGCCCCGTCTTTCATTAAGGAAATGTGCAGGATGGCGAAAAAGTAGCCGATCAAATTATGAAAAAATCTTCTTTGTGCTTCGTTAATATACAAATCAGCAAGGTAGAGTGGAGGCGAACCTTTATATTGTGTTGTTATAAAATACTCCGCGCTTACCTTGCTCGCTTTGCTCGTAGTATCGAGGGTAGTAATAGGTCTACTTTGGACAATATAAAACTTTCCCTGTTCAAAAGCCCATTCAACATCGCAGGGAAAACCGTAATGATTTTCAATATGGAGTATAATTTCGGAAAGTTCAAAAATTTCCTTATCAGATAAAACCTGTTTTTCTCCTCGCTCTTTTGGAATATCGCGCCATTCGTTTCCGGCTTTTTCTGCACGATAAAGCCCGCGTGATTGTAGCTGAACATTTTTATCAATAATCCGTCGCGGTTGTTTTTCTACCACATAACTATCCGGTGTAATTTGTCCAGAAACGATTGCTTCGCCAAGTCCAAAGCCCGCTTCAATGATTAACTGGTTTTTATCTTGCGTTACCGGATGAACGGAAAAAGCAATACCTGATTTTTCGCTGTCAACCATTTTTTGCACAACAACCGCGACGGATATTTTTTGTTTGTGCAAATCTTTTTCGAAACGATAAAAAATAGCGCGCGGCGTGAATAGAGAAGCCCAACATTTCTTTATATTTTCAAGCAAACTTTCTTCTGTCGTATTGAGATAACTTTCAAGCTGACCAGCCCATGCCGCGCTTGCTGAATCTTCGACGGTAGCCGATGATCTGACTGCTACATGTTTTGCGCCTAGATTTTTGAAAAACTTTTCTATCTTTTGAGCTAAATCTTTTGGCATTTCAGCTTCCAGAATAAGCGCCTGGATTTTCTCCGACGCATTTTCAACAGTGTGCATTTCTTTGTGATTGACTGAATCAAGAATTGCCTCAATTTCAACATTCAGATCGGTTTCTTCCAAAAACTTTTCAAAAGCACTTGAGAGGATTACAAAACCAGGTGGTACTGAAAGACCAGCTTGTGTCATCTCACCAAGCGAAGCTCCTTTACCACCGGCAAGCGCGACATCGTTTTTACTTGTTTGGTCAATATTTCGTAGGAGTTCCATAATCAATTGCATTTTAGCAGTTTTTTAGACTTTATAGAAGCGATTTTCTTTCCGGCGAGCAGGCAAAAAGTGGAGGGGGTTGGGGGGAGGAAACTTTTTGCCTGCGAGCCGTCCGAAGCCGCGCCGCCTGCCGAACGCTCTCGGCAGAGACCCGCAGAAAAATGTTCTCATCCTTTTAGAAGAAAAAATCGGGCGCGCGCAAAATCAGAAAAGCGGAGAATATTTTTCTGCGGGGCACGCGAGCGGAGCGAGCGGCGGCGGGGCGGTTCATTCCTCGTCCGGATGTTCGTCAAAGTAGGTTCGGATTTTAACCAAAAGGTACCGTTTTGTTCTTGAGTCTTGTCCTCCGGAAGAGGATCCGCTTTCGGCGGAAAAACCATTATATTGGAAACGGCATCGTGAGTTCGAATCTCACTGTAAACAAGTGAACGAAAAAAGGCACCTGACACCATTATCGACATTTGTGGAGATTGGACTTTCATAAATTTTATAGTTTCCATGTGCGAGGCGGCATCATCCCTCGAAAAAGGTTCGCGCAAAGAATATAATTTCACCTCATTGACAACATTTTTTATCGAGAGACCGTCTCGCCCGAGGCGGGGGGAACTTTGATAATCGGCTTCCCGAAACGCGCTCCACAGGAACAGTCCTGTTCAGGGCTTTTTTATTTTGAGAAAACATGCCGTATGATTTTTTGCATCCGCGTTCAAATCATGGTACGCATGAATACAGGCGTTTTTTGACAACCGGAAGAATTCCCATGCCCCCCGACAAAGAACCGAGGAAAACCGTCATCGGCGTTGAAAATGAATATGGAATCCACTGGCCTTCCTTTTTCCGTCTCATGGGCATAGAAAGGCAAAATCAGTATGCTCAAGACACCCCCGCGTATCAAGCCACATTATTGTTTACCAATTATCTTAAATACGCCCTGGAACGACCAGCCCCTTTTGTGTCCGATAAATTTGAATTTCCATGGATGTCGCCCAATATTTCGGTATGGCATGTGAATGGTTCACGGATATATCCGGATTTGAGCCATCCGGAATATGCAACACCGGAAACCGGCGACCCGAGAAATGCCGCACTGTATATAAAAGCAGGGGAATATCTTTTTGAGATTGTTCTCCGCGGTCTGAACCAGAGAATTTCGGGAAGCAGTAGGGAAGAGATAGTACACGCGATTCGGCAAAAATATTTTGAGAACACGTCCGGACCGCCCGAACATGAAGGACCTGACCCTATTAGTATATTTAAAGACTCGTGCGATACTATGGGGCATTCATACGGAGTTCACGAGAATTATCTCTGCGACCGAAACAAGCTTCTCCTTCCATACATGGCCGGGTGGGATAATATCCGCATAAATCTCATTCCTTTTCTTGCAACACGGCAAATTTTTTCCGGATCGGGCGGTTTTTGGAATTTCGGAGAAAAGCCGCACTGGCGCTATATTCTTTCACAAAGGGCAATGGCTCTTAAAAAAATAGTCAACATGTCAATGATGGAAAGCAAGCCATGCGTTTCTCTTCGCGATGAACCCCTTGCGTCGCACGAAAAATATTTCCGCATTCAAGTTTGTTCCGGGGATGCGCTTATGTCGGAATTCGCGACATACCTTTCGCTCGGGACGACATCAATCGTTCTTTCCATGATTGAGGACGGCTGGCTTGACGAATATCTCATCTTCGCATGGAACCGCGGCCCGAAGTACCGGAAACAGGCGGAATTATTCGCTGAAGATATAAAAACGATTGGCTGTTTCAAAGATATCTCGCGCCTTTTTCTTTCCGACCCCCATATCACCATTCCGATGTGCATCGGGGGCGAGCCGAGAAATCTCACGGTGTGTGAGATCCAATACGAATTCCTCAAGCGGGCGGAGGAGTATTTTCTCACGTTTAGAAATCCTCATGCCTGGGAAAAAGAAATTTTAAAAAACTGGAGATTCGTGTTAAACCTCATTTCTCAAAATGATCCCGAACGGGGCAGGTACATCGAGTGGGTTGTAAAATACGACATGCTCAAACAAACAGGTATCCGACGGTACGGAGTCGACCCCGACGCAATCGAACGACACGGCCTTACGCACCCATCTCTTTGGAACCAAAAAGTCCGAAGAAAAAACGGAAAAGAAGAAACCCTGGGAAGTATCCTCACCGCGGCGTCAATACAGTATGCGAATATCGATAAAAAGAAAAGTGTTTATTGGAAACTCGCGCGAGCGGGTAAAATCAAGCGGCTTTTCACAGAAACCGAAATCAAACAAGCGATACGCTATCCGCCGTGGACACGAGCGCTTCTTCGGGAATACGCGAGGATGGAATTGCGCAAACGGGGATATCGCGCGAATGTTTTTCAATGGGAGTACATTGAGGGCCTCTGTGCGGCCAACAACTCGCTTATTGCCAAATTTACTGCGCACGAACCATTCGGAGACGAAACGCTTGAGTCGGAAATCTTGCGATGCGATGCGTGGTTGAACGAATTTTTCCCGATTGATACAAGTTCCGACGCATTGCATTCCTAACCACAATACCACCAAAGTCCTTAGCGGGACTTTTTTGTTATCCTCCCCTCGCCTCTCAACCACAAATATTTTGCATTCATGTGCGAAACTATTCTTACAAATCTGCGTCAGGACTTTGTGGATAATCACAGATTGTTGCGCAAACAAACGCAGAAACTGAATTGTGTCATTCAAGATGTTTTGCTATTTCCCGTCAACGTTGATACGCTTGAATCAGCACATTCACATTGAAAAAACGGGGTGTATTCAGCATGGCCAAGCCGCCGTCGGACCGAAAAGATATAAAACCTCGAATCATAGGAACCGAAACCGAATATGCGCTTTTTTCCGGAATGCAGAATATGTTTTTGGACCCGAAAGCGGCCCCGACATATATCAGCAATTTCCATATTTTTCTTGAAACATTTCCACGCCCATCGCTTGCGCGTCCAAACTACACCGGTTTTCTCTATAACGGCGGCAGGGTATATATCGACACCGGCTTCCATCCGGAATACGCAACACCCGAATGTCAAAGCGCCCGAACGGCCGTGATATATGAACGCGCGGGGCAATACATGATGGAACAGGCGGAAGAGTTTCTCAACGCGTGCATGCGCAATCAGGATCTTGCGCGCGAATATCTCTCCGATCCCGCATTTGACGCATACCGGGACGCATTCGCCGAGAAACTGAACAAAAAATATTTTCCCGTCAGAATCTTTCGCAACAACATGACGCTTGAGACTCTCCCGACTACGCCCGATTATGTCTCGTGGGGTTTCCACGAAAACTATTCGATTCCTTCCCGGATCGAGCTTGCGAAAATCGAAAAAGTCATGATACCGTTTTTCATCACACGGCAATTGTACGGAGGTTCCGGATGGCTCATCACAAATAACAAAACAGGTCCCTCACTCTGTCTTGCCCAGCGCCCGCTGGTCATGCAGCTAACCATGTCGAGCGGAACAACCTCAAACCGCCCACTTATCAACACGCGGGATGAGCCGCATGCCGCAGGCGATCTTCTTCGACGGCTTCATATCATCATCGGAGACGCAAACATGTCGCCCTGGGCGCAGTGGCTGAAACTTGCCGCAACATCGCTGGTGCTTGATCTTGTCGAAGATGAAATGTTTCTCGAAGGATTGGATTTTTCGCCGCCGAACAACCCAATCACGCTCCTCCGGGATATCTGCAAAGACACCACGTTTTCAACCCCCTTCTTCATGGGACCGAAGCTCCACACGGCAGTTTCTCTCCAACGATTTTATCTTGACCTCGTTCAACGCTACTATCTTGTGGAAGAACGGCGCGAAGCAACCCAGGAAATCCGCAACGCTATCGCGTTTTGGCAGGCGGTTCTCGACGCAATCGAGCGGTCCGACATAGCCCTCCTTGCCCCGTTTCTTGATAATTTCGCCAAGCTTTGTCTTTTCGATACCATTATCCAGGAAACCGGTCTTTCATTCAAAAAACCCGCACATGACAGATCTTCTTCGGAGAGAAAAAAATTCCTTGAGATTCCGTTCGATCGGCTAAAATCACTTGACCTGATGTATCACCGCGTGCTCCGGCGCGAAAGCGTGTATGCGAAATTCCAGAACACCTCTCTTTGCCGCGAGGAGCGAAAAAAATTTTCAACCAGACTGCCGTTTCTCGCGAACGAATTTTTTACCGATGCCGACATCGAAACTGCGTGGTGGTATCCCCCCGAAGGCAGAGGCCGATGGAGGGGAGCATTCATTGAGTTTGCTGAAACAATAAACCGAATTGAGCCCGTCTTCAGTATAGGGATTGATTGGTCCATATGCCGGTTTCGACAGCGCGAGCAGGATAGTGATACCCTGTTTAAAAATGACGACCCGTGGTGTGAAATGACCGCGGACCTGAAAAGCAAACTCGACGCCGTACGGTATTCATAGCCGTGCGGTTTTTTATTTTATGCGAACCGTTCCGCATATTGATATGTCCGTTGTCCATCTCAAAAAGTATGATACTATTGAGCTATGGAAGGGAACCACTACATCAAAGCGGGGCGGGCATCCGATATCGCCGGGCCACATGATCGGGCGCTCTACCGTTTTTTTGAAATTCTTCCGGGATTCATTGCGTGGACAACGATTCTTGGCACCATTGCGCTTGCGCGATTTCTCCCGGTTGCGGCAAGTATATTCATTATCGCATTTGATATATATTGGCTTATTAAAACCGGCTTTTTGTCGATACATCTTCGCGCAACGCACAAAGAGATGAAACGGAGAATGCGCGAAAATTGGATAAAAAAACTTGAGATGCTACCGGCCGAAGATTTTCAGGTACGCGTCCGGCACTGGTCGGACATCCGCCACCTGGTCATTCTTCCTTTTTTCAAAGAACCGATCGATGTCCTGCGGGATTCCATCGCGGCAATTGCGAAGAGCGATAGTGCCGGACAAAAAAATTTCATCCTGGTTTTGGGGGTTGAAGAACGAGCGGGTGACGAGGCGTTACGCGTTGCGAAAAAACTCAAGGAAGAATTTGAAAATAATTTCTTCGCCTTTCTCATAAGTATCCATCCCGGTTCAATTGGAGGCGAACTTCCCGGAAAGGGATCAAACGAGACATGGGCGGTAAAAAATGCAAAAAAAGAAGTTATCGACCCGCTCGGAATACCGTATCACGAGATACTCGTTTCGTCGTTTGATGTTGATTCGCGCGTCTACCCCGCATATTTTTCATGTCTTACCTATCACTATCTCACGGCAGATCGCCCGCTCCGTTCTTCTTTCCAGCCCATCCCCGTGTATAACAACAACATATGGGAGGCGCCCGCATTTTCCCGCGTTGTCGCCTCATCCGGAACCTTCTGGCAGATGATGCAGCAGGCGCGGCCCGAACGGCTTGCGACTTTTTCGTCTCACTCCGTAAGCATGGCCGCCCTTGTTGATATGAATTATTGGCACACAAACATCGTGTCGGAAGATTCCCGCATATTCTGGCAGGCGCTTTTGTGGTATGACGGAGACTATCGGACCGTACCGCTCTTTTACCCGATATCGATGGATGCGAACATTGCGCCCACTTTTTTAAAAACAGCGATAAATGTCTACCGCCAGCAAAGACGATGGGGGTGGGGCGTGGAAAATATCCCGTACCTTCTGTTCGGTTTTGTAAAAAACAAAAAAATTTCTTTGAGAAAAAAAATGTTTTTTGCATTCAACCAGCTTGAAGGGTTTTGGGCGTGGGCAACAAATCCGTTTTTGATTTTTCTTCTCGGCTGGCTTCCTCCAATGATCGGCGGAAAAGAATTCGGTTCCTCCGTGCTTGCACATAACCTCCCTTCGGTAACGAGGATCATCATGACCCTTGCAATGTTTGGGCTCGTTACGTCCGCAATCATATCAACAATGCTTCTTCCGCCGCGTCCGTCTGGGCACTCCGTAAGAAAATATTTTTGGATGGTTCTCCAGTGGATTCTCGTTCCGCTTACTATTGTTATATTCGGCGCAATCCCGGGATTGGACGCCCAAAGCCGCCTCATGTTCGGAAAGTATATGGGATTCTGGGTAACGCCGAAATTTAGGAAATAAAATATGGAAAATAAAAAAGATTATTCACAATATATTATTCCCGGTCTTGTTGTCCTCTCGATTATACTTCTTGCCGGAGCCGTCTTTTATGCCGGCGCTATGATAAAAAAATACTATAAGCCGCCGTCGCTTCCGGTCGGGTCTTTGGGATCGTCTCTTGCGGAAAACGTACAACCGGTGACCGGGAGCGATCATATCCGCGGCAGTGCGGATGCTTCCATAGTTATTATTGAATTTTCCGATCCAGAATGCCCGTTTTGCAGGCGCCTTCATCCGTCCCTCAAACAGATTTTTGAAGAATATAACGGCAGGGTCGCTTGGGTGTATCGCCACTTTCCGCTCGATGCCATTCACCGGAAAGCGCGCCGCGAAGCGGCGGCCCTTGAATGCGCAGGAGAACTCGGGGGCAACGAAAAATTTTGGAAATACCTTGATCGCCTTTTTGAAATAACGCCGTCAAATGATCTTCTTGATACCGCCGAATTGCCGCGAATCGCCGGATATGTCGGACTTGATCGCGAGGTGTTTGAAGAATGCCTTGCTTCAGGAAAATTTGCCGATCATATCGAAAAAGATCTTCAGGACGCCGTCTCCTCCGGCGGCTCCGGCACTCCCTACATGGTCATCATCGCCCCAAATAATAAAAAAATGGGCCTTTCGGGTGCCCAACCGTATGAGACTATTCGCCAAGTTGTTGAAATCCTTCTGCCTGAATGATGCTTGAAGAAAAATCGTCGGTGTGCTACGCTACATGCGTGATTGTTGAAACCATATTTAAACAAGGGGACACGAAAAAGAAATGCGAGCTTCAAAGACCGCGACTGAATACTTTTTGGTTTACTACACGCTGCCCGGTAAAAACGCTCTCATTGATGGAACATACCTGCCTGATTTGAGAGGGTTGCCGACAGAACACAGAGTTCGATTAGATGTAAAAAACAACAAACAAGCGTTTGTCGCTTATGCCGGCGCAGTTTCGCGGTTAACGGCGCAAAAGGATTTACGGAATGAAACCAGAATTCTTATTGGGAAGCCGAAGCTCGTTAAAATTACTGCTACTGAATTTGAATGAGTTGTTATTCAAAATGAATTTTCTGAGATAGTTCCTCAACCCGTTTTTTCAGAAGCGGGTACTTTTTTAATTCGGGGTCTTCTCCGATCATGCGTTCGGCTTCAGCGCGCGCGGCCTCGACCATTTTAATGTTTTTTAACGCATCCATTCCCGTATCCGTCATGCCCCACTGGTTCTTTCCCGAAAGCTCGCCGGGCCCCCGAAACATCAGATCGTATTCCGCAAGTTCAAAACCGTTTTTCGACTCTTGTAGCGCTTTTAACCGGTCCTGAATTTTTGCCGTTGTTTTGTCAGTAAAAACAAAACAGTATGATTGATGTTCTCCTCTTCCGACTCTTCCTCGAAACTGGTGGAGCTGGGCAAGTCCGAATCGTTCACCCCCCTCGATCATCATGATTGTGGCATTCGGAACATCTACGCCGACTTCGATGACGGACGTTGAGACGAGTATGCGGATATTTCCAGACTTAAAATCGTTCATTATATGTTCTTTTTCTTTGGGTTTTAGTTTCCCATGAAGCATCGCAATATTGAATTCCGGAAACACATGCTCATTTAATTTTTTAAACTCTTCTTTTACGGCCTTCATTTCGCTCAACTTCAGCCGTTGCCGCCTATCAGTAAAATTGGAACTATTGGTTGTCGATTGCTCACCCCGAGCCGCGTCGAGGGGTTGGTTGCTCACCCCGAGCCGCGTCGAGGGGTTGGTTGTTGGTTCTATCCGCGGACAAACAACAAATGTCTGTCTCCCTTTTTCTATTTCGCTGCGGATAAATTCATATGTTTTTTCTCTATCTTTCGGGGATACGACATGGGTGATAATTTTTTTTCTGCCAGGAGGCATCTCGTCAAGCACGGAAAGGTCGAGGTCGCCATGAACGGTAAGGGCCAGCGTCCGCGGAATCGGGGTTGCGGTCATGGATAAGAGGTGCGGAGCGGCAGTCATATATCCGATCTGGGATTTTTTCAAAAGTTTCAGCGAATCGCGATGGCTCTCGATTTCCTTTTTCTTTTTTGCAAGTCGCGCACGCTGTTCTGTTCCGAAACGGTGCTGTTCGTCAATAACGACAAATCCGAGTTTTTTAAACCGCACCCTGTCTTGAATAAGCGCGTGGGTTCCGATGAGAATCTGTATATCGCCGGATGCGACATATTTCAAAAGCTGGTTTTTCGAAATATCCGCGGTCTTTTGGAACGAGATTTTTGAGGGAAATTTTTTTGATTCAGCCGAAGTAAGAAGCGCGACGGAGATGCGAAACCCCTTGAGTCGCCGCATGAACTCTTCAAAATGCTGGCGGGCCAAGATTTCTGTCGGCGCCATGAGTGCCGCCTGGTACCCGCTTTTAACCGCGGCAAGCGCGGCAAAAGCCGCAATAACGGTCTTGCCGGACCCGACATCCCCCTCAAGAAGACGCGACATCGGATACGGCTTTTCAAAATCCTCGAAAATATTTTGCAAAACCCGCTCCTGAGCGGATGTAAGTGAAAACGGAAGTGACGTTTTGAATTCTCGGACGAGCGATTCGTCGGGCCGAATCGCCGCCCCGCGGTTTTCTTTGTTTTTTTTCTTTTCTTTTTGACGATCGAGCTGTATGAAAAAAATTTCTTCGAACGAAAACCTTTTTTTTGCGACTTCCGCTTCTGCAAGGTTTTTCGGAGAATGCGCGGCCCTGATTGCCTGCCGTATTCCCGGCAAATGGTATTTTTTTAAAATGTCGGGTGGAATCAATTCGGGAATGTCGCGGATTTCGTTCAATACTTTTTTTATTTGCCACCGAATCCACTCCGACGAAACTCCGTATGTCTCCGAATATACCGGCACGAGCGTCGACTGCCGCATGTTGTAAACAGAAGGTTGTGGATTATTAATAATTTCCCATTTCGGATTCGCAAAATATTTTTCCCCTCTTCGTATCGAAACCCTTCCGGAAACCATGATATGGGTTCCCGGCTTGAGCACGCGCGCAATATATGGCTGGTTGAACCAAACAACGGAAATCGCGCCGGTATCGTCGCGAACGGTACCCTCGGCAAGATTCATCTTTTTCTTCCATGTTTTTTCCGCATCGACATGAGTCAATTCTCCTATTACGGAAGCAAGCTCTCCGGCAACGAGATCGGTAATTTTTTTTGCGCATGCAAAGTCGACGTAACGAAATGGAAAATAATACAGCATATCCCGCACCGTTCTCAAGCCAAGCTTATAGAGCGCCCGCTTTTTAACGGGTGTGATCCTCGTGGCGTTTTCAATTGGGCCATCAAGAGACATGGTTTAACGCTAACATAAAAAAAACGCAGTCTCAATTAAGACTGCGCGCATGAATTATATGATAAAATATGGTTAGGGTTTGTTTTTGTATAACGCTTGCGAAAGAGCGTTATCAAGGCAATCAATGTCTTCTTTAGTAACCGTAAGACTTGGCTCAAAACGAATGACCGGATTAATTTTTTCATGTCCCGCGCCGGACGCAAGAATGCCGATTGGGTCTGCTTCCCGCAGATTTTTCAAAACAACATTGCGCCATTCAGGGTGTGGCTCTCCGTTATATTTTCGAAATTCAAGGCCCTGCATCAGGCCGTAACCGGTTCGGACGCAGTAGTCAACAAGGTCGTCCGCCCGCGAATCATATTTGTGAATGCAGTATTTTTGAAGAATTTCTGTAAGATTCTTTCCCATTTTTTCCGCATTTTCAACCAGATGTTCCTCTTCCATGATATCAAGGAACATGATCGCAAGCGCAGTTCCAAAAGGATACCCCGGCCACGTCCCCGAGTGCCACCCTGTTTCAAGAATGGAATCGTCTTTGTAATCAAACATCGCCCGATCGTACCCAATACCGGCAACAGGGCAAATGCCGCCTCCGAATGTCTTGGAAACAACGACCACATCGGGCGCAACGTTTCCATGCTGATGAGCGAACCATTTGCCGGTTCTTCCCAAACCTGACTGGATCTCATCGGGCACAATAAAAATTCCATGGGACCGCAAAGACTTAAGAAGTTTATCCATACACTGTACATTCGGCCAGCGAAACCCTCCTTCTCCCTGCAAATACTCTAAAACAAAGGCATTAACATCTCCCATGGGAATACGGTGAAACAACTCAAAAGCCCTTTTCATGCTTTCGTAAGAATCCGGAAACGGGACCTGATTCTGAACCGTGCCGGAAAAAACATATCCCTTTTTCTGAATTTCTTTGGAGTTTGTAAGCTCGTTGCTATATCCGTGCCTTCCATGAAAAGCGCGTTCAAACGGAAGGAAATAACGCCGTCCCGTATTCGCTTTCATACAGAGTTTTACTGAAGCATTAATGGCGGTTCCGCCAGTAATTTCCGGGAGAAAACGCAGGTCGCGAAGCGCTCTTCCGGGAAACATGAGCGGAAGAATCGTATCGGCAAGCGCAGCATTTGAAACTTCGTAGGGCTTTCCCGCAACGGTTACCGGCACGCGGTACGCAAATCCGGTTCCTTCAATGAAACCGATTTTTTCAAGCATTTTTGCGGCCATTTCTACAATCTTCGGATGCAGTTGGCCGACACCGGTCACGCCAACACTCGCGCCGAACTCAAGATATTCCTTACCCCGCGAATCCCACAACCGGGTTCCCGACGCCCGTTCAAAAACGAGCTCAAGTTTCCGGTCCATGGTTGTCGGAGCCACAATCTGGTGGTAATACTCCAAAAACAGCTCATCATCCATCAGTGAAAATGGCTTAATTCCCATTTTTATCCTCTTTTTTTTGTAATTTTTCAGAGAACGTACCCAATCCGTACCATAAAATTGCCGAAAAAGTCAACATCCGCCCAATATTTGCCATGCCCGAAAATCCATATATATTTCATCCAGAGCACATCAGCCAGACTAAAGCCCCCTACCGCACAAAAACCGTTTTAGTGTCCGTGCGGCATGGGGGAAATTTTTTTCGGACACGGAA
>Ga0155695_177_pt3 | contig 15405 bp, 14 predicted proteins | sample RifCSPlowO2_01_FD_107352 | JGI IMG/M metagenome (GOLD analysis project Ga0155695, IMG submission 107352) | Candidatus Sungbacteria bacterium RIFCSPLOWO2_01_FULL_47_10 | reverse complement strand
GATCTCCTGCGCATCCCGCGAATATTTCTCGAGCCATTCTTTAACCGTCTCCCCGACAACCGTCTCAACCGCAGTACGCGCTTCGGTATTTCCGAGTTTTGCCTTTGTCTGCCCCTCAAACTGTAATTCGTTATTCCTGATTTTTACGGAAATAACCGCGGTAATGCCCTCCCGGACGTCGTCCCCCGTTAAGCTGTCCTCGTCTTTTTTCACATATTCGTTCTTTTTCGCATAATCGTTCAGAGCCCTTGTAAGCGCGGTCCGGAAACCCGTCAAATGCATGCCGCCTTCGGCGGTGTGGATATTATTCGCAAAAGACATTTCTTTTGGCTGAAGATCGTCGGTGTATTGAAACGCGCACTCGACAAAAACTTTATGAGAATCGATCTCTGCGTCTTTTGCGATGTAAAAGATATTTTCATGTTTCGGGGACTCATCCCGATTGAGATATTTGATATATGAAATGATGCCGCCTTCGAAACAGAAAGAATACGTCTTCCGCAGAAGCGTGCCGTCTTTTGCCTTTTCCTCTTTTCGTTCGTCAATGACCGATATGCGAATGCCCTTGGTGAGGTAGGCCTGTTGTCTTAAGTGTTCAAGTACCGTATCCCAACCAAATCTGGGCATTTTTTCTCCGCCCGAAGCGGATTCTCCTCCGGCGGAAAAAATTTCGGGGTCGGGCTCAAAGGTAACTGCCGTTCCCGTGCCCGAACATTTCCCGATTTTCCTGACCGCGTGTTTTGCTTTTCCTCTGACATATTCCTGCGCCCACAATTTTCCGTCGCGGCACACCTCCGCCCTCATCCACGCCGAAAGGGCGTTCACGACAGAAACACCGACGCCGTGCAGCCCTCCCGAAACCTTATATGATTCGCCCCCAAACTTCGCACCGGCATGAAGCGTTGTCATGACGGTCTCGAGCGCTGATTTTTTCGTCTGCTTATGGATCTCGACAGGAATGCCGCGTCCGTCATCAACCACTCGCACGCGATTCTGCGGAAGAAGGGTAATCGCGATATTCTTCGCATACCCCGCCATCGCTTCATCCAATGAGTTGTCAAAAACCTCCCAAATCAAATGATGCAGGCCGTCGACACCCGTTGATCCGATATACATTCCCGGACGTTTCCTGACCGGCTCAAGCCCTTCAAGAACGTAAATATCCTTCGCGGAATAGTGATCGCCGCCTTCTTTTTTTTCTTTATCCACAGCGGGGTTTCTCTTTAATTTTTTTGCAGTTTTTTTTGCCATTTATAAAGCGTATGGCCCAATGAAAAACCGCATACGTACGCGGTTTTTTTTATATCACGGGGAGTTAAGCTTCTTATCAGAGTATAACAAAATTTTTCTTATTTTTCAATCTTTATAATGAGAAATATTTTTCCTTCGACTCGGAACATTGCGGCTGTGAGTAATCCCCCGGTTAAGCCCCTAACGAGTGTTTCATGACATATTATTTCCTTACCGCCCAGTCCCTGGTTTCAAGCGACGTGACGATTTTCTCCATAATCGCATTCACCTCCTTGTCGGTAAGCGTCCGATCGGCTGATTCGAATTTCAGATGAAACGCCAGACTTTTTTTGTCGTTATGCCGCATGTCTTCATCGTAAAAATAATCAAAAAGATCCGTGTCAACAAGCATCTCCCCGCCCGCATTCTCAATCACATTCAACACTGTCTCCATTTTCAGATTAAAGGGAACGATCACGGCAACATCGCGAATAATTGTGGGATACTTCGAAATCTGGCGATATTCCGACTCGTCCTCAACCAATCTCGTAAGCGATTGGATGTCGATTTGAACTGCAGTAACTCTCGCTTTTGTTTTCATGCGTTCTAAAACTGCCGGGCGGATCTCGCCGATCATGCCGATTGATTCATCGCCGATCCGTATGGTTGCGGCCCGATGAGGATGAAACATCCGCAACCCCTGGTCGTCTTTCCCCTTCCCCGGTTCAAAAACGTCACCATATATATGCTCCGTAATTCCTAATGCTTCAAGAATGCCGTCAATCGCGCCTTTTAATTCATAAAACAGGCCTTCGCCGCTTTCGCCTTTTTCCGCGACGGCTAAAACGAGTTGTTTTCTCTCTACGAGACCGTGTCTTTGGTCGGTGACATGGTCCAGAGAGAATGATTTTGCGATACCAAAAAGCTTAACCGAATCAAAATGCCGGAGATTTTCCGAAACCTGCCTCACATATTTTGTCAGCGGCCGGCGCAACAAATATTTTGTCTCGGGGCTTGTCGGATTTCCCAGTTCGACCGATAATAACGCGCTCTCTTCAAAATCTTCCAATTCACGGTCTCCAGTGAATTCATAGGCATAACTTTCTGTGAATCCGAAACCGGACGCGATATCGCGAATCTTGTTTTCCAGAAAAAGCTCGCTATTTCCTTCCGAGGGAACGTATACGCCGTCAGGAAGCTTTGCAGAAATCTTTTCATATCCGTAAAGACGCCCCGCTTCTTCGATCAAATCTTCTTCGCACACTATATCGCGGCGAACGGTCGGAATTTCAACAATAAGTTCAGACCTGTTTTTTTCCTCAACGCGCATGCCGAGATTCGTCAATGACCGCAGATAAAATTCCCGCGGAATATCCTCTCCGATAAGCCGGTTTGCATATTCAATTCGAAATGCGCGTTTTGTGGGTTCAACTTTTTTCGGATATACGTCAATCATCCCTTTTGACTCGCCTCCGGAAAGGCGCAGAATCAGGTCGGCCAACCGCCGCATGGCAAAATCAGAGAGATTCGGGTCTATGCCATGTTCAAACCGATACGACGCATCGGTTTTTATTCCGAGGATTTTTGAACCTCCGCGGATTGCCGCGGGGTCGAAATTCGCGGCCTCAAGCACGATGGTGCGCGTTTCCGAAGAAACGCCCGAATCTTTCCCGCCCTTGATACCCGCGATTGCGGCAGGGTTTTTTGAATCGGCTATGACAAGGATTTCCGGCGACAATGCATACTCCTTATCATCAAGCGCAAGAATTTTTTCGCCCTTTTTTGCCCTCCGCACAACAATGGTTTTGAGTTTATTTTGAATTTGGAATTTTGAAATTTGAAATTCACGTTTTCGATTTTCATTATTATTTAAATCTAACTTAGAGTAATCGAAAACGTGTAGGGGCTGCCCCGTTTCCAGCATTATGAAATTTGCCGCATCCACAAGATTGTTGATCGACTGAAGCCCCAGGAGTTCAAGTCGTTTTTTCATCCATTCGGGGGATTCTTTCACCCGTACTCCGTCAATCACCAGCGCCACATATCTCGCGCAATCGGCCCCTTTTTCGATCTGTACATCAAGCATCTGCCGCGCGATTCCGCTGCTGTATTTTTTCGTCTCTAACACTTTTTCTTTCACTTTATAATTTCCCACTGCCGCAATTTCCTTCGCAATACCGATGTGGCCCGACGCATCGGGGATTCTGTTGGGAAGGAGCGCTACGTTCAACAGCCAGTCGCCGTGAACCTTCTCAACCGATTCCACCTCGAACGATCTCAACGTCAAAAGCTCCGCCAGTTTTTCCGGCGACTCCCTGAAGGGAACGAATTCTTTAAGCCAGTTGTATGAAAACTTCATGGTGCGGCAAAACACGAGTTTTATATGATACACTCACTCATGCCGTTGTTATCTTTTTATCGGTCATTATTCCGTATAAATTCGGCAAGGTAGGAACTCCCATCAGCCAGGGGATATGTGCGGGCAACTTTGTCATAGACGCTAATCTCTCTTTTCCATTCGGGCGAATCCAAATGAATATTTTTTTTAACCGCAAAACCGTGTTTTTCGGCAAGCCGTATCATTAAATCTTCTTTAAGCGGGGTATTTGTCTCTTTTACGATGACACTGCCGCCTTTTTTTAAAATTCGCTTCGCTTCTTCAAAAAATGCCTCTTTTTTTTTCGAACGGGATACTCGGGTCGCCAAACACGTTTCCAAAAAATATTTCATCAGTCGTTTCTCCTCCGACTGGAAGCCGGGATGCATCCGCACGAAGAAAATGCATGTTATCCTGAAGCTTGTCCACGCTTTCGGTGTTATCGCGCGCTTCCCATGGACGGCTTACGCCCAAATCGAGACCGATATATATGTCATTTTCTCCGAATTTTTTATCGCCTGCCCAGCTCACCGGAAAATCGCGAGTTCCAATTTCAATAAAAACACGCTTCGGCGTTCGTTCTGTTTCCGGCGCTTCGCTTGCAATATGCAATTTGTGCCTTTTTTCGGGATCCATATCAAAATTGCTTCAAAAATCTCAAATCCCCTGAATGAAACAACCGAATATTGGGTATCTTGTATTTCATCATGGTGATGCGGTCGAGCCCCACACCGAACGCAAATCCTTGCTGGTTTCCCGGAACATACCCCACCGCCTCAAATACTTTCGGATGCACCATGCCCGCGCCCATCATCTCAAGCCATCCGGTTTTTTTACATACGGAACACCCCCCTTCGCCAAGGCTTCGAGGGGCGCGGCCCTTTCCTCCGCACACAATGCACGAAAGATCGACTTCGAATCCGGGCTCGACAAAAGGAAAATATGAAGGCCGGAGGCGAATTTTTACCTCTTTCAAAAACATTTTTTTGAAAAATTCCAAAATGACCGCTTTAAAATTCGCTATGGAAATGTTTTTATCGATCAAAAGGCCCTCAACCTGATAAAACTGAATGTCGTGCGAAGCATCCGTCGCTTCATATCTATATACCCTTCCCGGGGCGATAATTCGTATCGGCGGATTATGTTTTTGCATGTATCTGATTTGAACCGGGGAAGTGTGCGTACGTAAAAGCAGATTGTGGAATGTAGACCGTAGAGTGTGGCCAGTGCCACCAAACACCTTTCCAGTTCCACCTTCCACCTTCCACATTCCACGTTCGGTTTTTAGCCAAAACGTGTCCCACATATCACGCGCCGGATGATCTTTGGGGATATTCAGCGCATCAAAATTATACCATTCGGTTTCAACTTCAGGCCCCTCGACAACCGAAAATCCCATTGAGCAAAAAATTTGTTCAACTTCCCGTCGAACTCTCGTGATCGGATGCAATGAACCGCGCTCTTTTTTAACACCCGGCCGTGTTACGTCAAGCCATTCTTTTTTGAGAATGGAATCAAGTTCCGTTTTCTTCAATTCGTTCAGCTTTTTTTTGACCAATTCCTCGACAACGCCGCGAAGCCGATTTGCCTCCTCCCCTGCCGTTTTTCGATCCGGCGCGGGGAGGTTTTTCAACCCGCGAAGAATCAGCGTCAAGGCGCCACGCTCGCGACCGAGAAATTTTATTTTCAAATCATCCAGCGTATCGCGATTTTTTGCGCCCGGTATTTCATCACATGCCGCTTTTTCTATTTTTTTTAATTCATCATGCATATCCGTATTGTACCAAAAGGCCGCATAAGGTCAAAAACGGCTGTTGCGATTCGGCGAATACACACGACGCAGTCGAGGGGAGTGTTTTTTGACAACGGTTTGACGGATAGAAACTTTCGTGGTACATGATGTACAGCGCCTTCACAACCAACCGGAGCTGAAATGAAACGGTGTCGAGCACTATTGAATAATCTTGAACTCACCCTCGAGTCCCCGAACAGCGCAAAGCGGATCGCAATCACGAACCAATATGCCTATCATCCCTCATTGCAATTTCCAAGATTTCTTTTCTCCCAATTCGCGCTTTTACATCTTCTTTCCGATGAGTTTCCGCATCGGGTTAGAACAAACTTTTTGGTTGACGCGGAAATCAAAAGCATTATCGATGCGATGTACGCTTCGATGAAAAAAAGGCCGCCGGTTTTCGCGGTCCCGAACGATCACCGACACTTCCGCACGTATCCGCGAACAAATCCCGAACGCGTCGCGATCGCCTACTCCGGCGGGAAAGACTCGATGTGGAATCTCATGCGCGCGGAAAAACAATACGGCATGGACAATGTCCTCGTCATTCACATTCACGGCTTAAACAAGGGCGCGGGCTCGGAGGAGCTTGCGTATACAAAACTCCAGCAGGAAAAAATCGGATTCAGGAACCTCAAAGTGATTTCGATCAAAAACAGCGCGGGAGTCGGTGGACATAATGTCATGCGCTCACGCGACATATTTCTTGCAGGAATTGCGATTCCTGAAGCGCTCGCATTCGGCGCCTCAAAAATCATGATCGAGGGATTTTCGGAAACGTCCCCCGACGAGCCGTTTTCCGGACAGGAAAAAAACATGATTTTTTTCAATCACGTTCTGGGGCGGTTACATATTCCCGTTCGGATCGACTGGGAAAACAAGAACGAAATGGACGTCATGAAAGAGTTGGTGCTCGAGCGGCCGGAATGGGTCACATACGTATGCAACTGCTTCTTAAACCCCCTCTTTAGGCGGGGTCAGCGTCCGCGCTGGCATACATACGCGCCGTCTTTTCCGCTTCTTGATTCGCAGTGCGGCTCGTGCGTCAAGTGCAGAATTACCAATCTCGGCAGACTGCTTTATGACCCGGCGATGGCTGCCGTCAAAAAAGAAGATGTCGAGTATTTCCTGAAATCATGCGTCTTGTGGTATCAGAAAAAAATTCAAACACACGCGGATATGATCGCGGGATCCTTCCGGCGTGAGCTTATCACAGCGCTCGAGAAATATGACCTCGCGCATCTCATTTCAGCGGTTGTCACGGCAGGGCCGGTACGGAATCAGCGGGCGGTTTAAAAAAGACGGATATCTCATCCGTCTGTTTTTATTTGACTTAATTTTTTCCGTTCAATGGTTTTATCACAATGGAACCGTCTCTGACCTCAATCCATCCGGGTCTTTTCAGGCGCGCGAATTCCGCGCTGACCCGCCACGGGCGATCCGGCCAATCAACAGGACCGAATACATAACACTCCCCGAAATTTACGACGAAGACGACTACCCCCTCCGAACGCACTCCCTTTTCGTACACAAAACCGTCTTTCGCGACGCAAACGTACCGTCGCGCGATCATTTGCGCGGTTTGGCGGAGATAGAGCTTGTTTTTCACCCAGTGCGCGGGAATCACAACGAGGCCTGGAGCCGCATTTCGAAGCTCGGGAATGCGGGTGGCGTGTGAACGCGCAAGGGGGCTGTAAAACGCAGATGCTTCGGAACATATCAAAACGGAATAATCTTTGAAATTTCCGTTCCATTGGCCGGGTGAATCGATCAGCCACCGTTCGGTTTTGTATAAAAATTCTTTTCTTTGCGTTTTCAGCACGCCTTCTTTGCCGAGAAGAGAATACGCGTTATACAGTTTTCCGCCGTCCTCAAGATAATGGCCGATCCAAAGATTCAAATCTTTCTCCCGCGCAATATTTTCAAACGGCCTGATCAGCCGCAAAAAATTTCTTGCCTGCCTGATCGTCCTTCTCCTGATGGCGCTTCTGGAACGGCTCGCCTTCCGGAGAGCCCTACTTGTCCGGCGCGCGCCGTCCAAACTAAGCTCGGGGGTGAATACGGTCGCCCCCGAAGGAAACTCGGGATGCTTCAAAATTCTTAAGAGCAGTCTTGGGTCGTCTTTGCAATTGACAAGCGCAAACGCCGAATCGAAAGAAAAACCGATGCGTTCCCAATCGTTGATCGAAGGAACCATGGTGTCCCTCTCTACATATTTTTAAGGCGCTGTCATTCAAGTACCACGGCGGCTTTCCTCGTGCAAGAGGACTGGGAGTATCTGCTCACAAGATTGAGCAAGGCGTTCGAAAGCACATTTTTTCATCGCCTTTATTGTATATACTTGTTGGACCCCACCGCCAACCCGAGTGAAAAAATATGCTTTCTTGCGCCTTTTCGCAAAAATAGTGTTTAAAAGTTACTCAGGGTTGTGAGGAGTTACGACGGGAACATGGGACTGTTGCCGAATGGCCTTTTTCTATTCCTGTCATTTTGAGCGTGGCGAAGGATCTTAATGTTTTCGATGTTCCCGAGCGGCCGGAATCCTTCACATTCGTTCAGAATGATATCTGGCAGTAGCCCCATCAGATACCGCAAGTTCGTGTTACAGTATATTAATACACTGTAACAGACAGAGTGTTGCGATGATTGTGCATCGGGAAATATGCGGATGGAGAATAATGATAATCTCCATTACACAACTTCCAGTTGTTGGATCCTTTTCATTCCTGCGTAAAGAGAAGATGCGATCAGGACAATGGCAGTTACCGCGCTGAACAAAAACCACGGCGCGCCGTTACCCGACCCGCCAGCAACCAAAAAAAACATAATCCCCATGAATAGGCCGAGCGCAAGAGACGTAAACGTCGTCATGAGGCCGCCTGCGGATGTCGCAAGCCGATCGACATTTGATTCATGGAAATCAGGAAACAAGGTTCCGAATGCAAGAGAAACCGAAACAATGATCAGGACAAGCAGGAGCAAAAACACGCTTGCAACACCCGCAGCAAATCCGGAGAGACCCACAAACGGCGCCGTGAAGAGCATTGACGCCTCCATGACAAAAAAAAGCAGAGCGCTCCAAAAAAAATATTTTGCGATATAAACGTATTTTCGGTTCACCGGACTTGACCACACGATCCATGAGCCGCGCCCTTCGAGACTGACCGACGGAAACACGAACTGGAGCGACAGTGTCGTGACAAAATATGAAATGGCGATAAGATGAAGCGCGAGCACAACCCCCTCGGCTTCCACAAATCTTCCGATCCGATCACCTGTGCTTGCGATTGCGGCTAAATATATAAAAAGGAGGAATAAAATGAATCCGGATTTCGCAAGTTCCTGATAATTCCGGATAAAGAGCAAAATATCCTTTTCGACAATTGCGCCGGCGGGGTGGAAAAAAATTTTCGGGAAAGAGCGCACGCCGGCGCGGGTTCTCGTGTCATCCCTTGAGCCCCGCATGCGGCCCCGCGCATAGAATATCGATTCTCGCAAGATCAAAAGAAGAAACGGATATGCGGCACTTCCGACAAAAAAAGCAAGCATCGAAAAAACAGCCGCAAACACGATAAGGCCGGAAAGAATGAAAAAGGCGCGTTCCATGTCGAAAGAAGCGGAAAAAATCAGAAGTGCCACCCAGTGGCTCGGCCACCAAAAAAACATGTGTTCGATAAATACGGTCGTAGCGACGCTTGATTCCAGATTTGCAGCTTCAAAGATCGCTGAAAGCGTCGCGCTCCTCGGAACCATCACCTGCACGAGCCCGTATCCTCCCCCAAGAAGAACTGCGGCCGATGCGCATACGGAAAGAAACTTCGGCACACATTTAAAAAAATAGCCCGCAAAAAAAATAACGAGTGATGCAAGCGCCGAGGAAAAAAATAAAAAAGCCGCCAGCGCAAAAAACGCAAAAATAAAAAATGGAACGCCTGCTTTCGTTCCCATTCCAATCGCAAGAACGAGCGGGATTCCGAGGAGAATAAGCGGCCAGCTTGAAATTGCCGTCATTTCGGCAAACTTCAGGGAAAAAATAGTGCGTGCCCCAACCGGCGCTGAAAGCAACAATGGAATATCGGACGACCGGAAATATATGAAAAAACCCGATATTGACGCGCTCAAAATGAACAGGACAAAAACAAACAAAAGAAACTGCTCAAGCACAAACAGGGTAAGCGGCGGGCCGAAAAACTCCTGCCCCGAAAGGAATCGGAACGCTCTCAAAAAACCGAAAAATTCGGCAATGCCGATCAGAAAAAAAATCAGAACAAAAGCGGCAAAGACGATTTTGGGGGCGAGTTTTTTCCCACGCAAAATTTTGCCGACGCGTGAGAGTTTTTGGGAAAGAATATAAAAAATGATATTCATCTCATTAGCGAACTTATTTATGTCATTCCGGCTTTAAGCCGGAATCCAGACGCCGCGCCAGTGAAAACTGGCATCCAGACTAAAATATGAGTCTGGATCCCCGCTTTCGCAGGGATGACACATAGACTCGTTATTTCGTAAAATGCAGATACAGTTCCTCCAACCCCGCTCCCGGCTTCCCCGCGGTTTGGCGCAGTTCCTCAATCGTTCCTTCTTTTATCAGTTTTCCCGTTTTCAACATTCCAACCCGCGATACGATATCTTCAACAAAACCCAAGGTGTGGGTGCAGACAAAAACCGTTCCTCCTTCTTTTGCAAAATCGGAAAAAAGCTGTCTTGCCCTCACAGCGCTCTCCGGATCGAGTCCCACAATCGGCTCATCGACGAGAAGCAGTTTCGGGTCATGAAGGAATGCGGCAAGAATGCTCACCTTCTGTTTGTTTCCGCGCGAATAATTTTCAACAAAACCGTCGATAATTCCGGACAATCCGAAAATTTCAAGCAGGTGCGGAATTTTTTCATTCCGATCTGCCTCCGAAACCCCGAAAAGAACGCCGACCAAATGCAAAAATTCCCGGCCGGTCATGCGGTCATAGAAAAACGGTTCATCCGGAATGTAGCCGATCGCGCGCTTTGCTTTTTCCGGATCGCGCGTAATGCTCGCGTTTTCTATAAAAATATCCCCGGCTGTCGGGTAATACAAACCCGCGGCTAATTTAATTGTTGTCGTTTTTCCGGACCCGTTCGGCCCGATAAGCGCGTATATTTCTCCCGGAGAAACATCAATCGAAAGGTTTTCGACAGCAACCGCATCGCCGAATTTTTTTGTGAGATTTTTTATTGACAACATGGCGTTAGGCATAATCCATTAAAACAAATGATCCGATCATATTACTCGGAATGGGGCGCGATAAGCGTCGCGGCAAAGAAGACAATACTCATGAGAACAATAGTAGCGCCCGAAGCGGTATTCAAATAAAAGGAACCGATGAGCCCTCCAACAACGCTCGCGACGCCGAAAAACAGGGAATAAAAAATCATCTGCCGGAAACTCCGGCTGATATTTTTTGCCGATGCCGCCGGAATAACGAGGAGGGCCGGTACAAGAATAATGCCAACCACCTTGATACTCATTGCCGTAACAACCGCAAGGAGCCCGAGAAACATATAATCAACCATGGATACGCGCACTCCGGAAATAAACGCGATCTCACGGTTAAACGTCACTTTGAACAAGGGCTTCCACAAAAATGCAAGAATTCCTGCAACCACGACGGTAATGATTGCGGCGGCTGCGATATCGGATGATGATATCGCGATGATATCGCCGAACAGATATTGAAATAAATCGACCCGGTATCCATGAAGAAGTCCGATAATGAAAATGCCGAGGGCGGCGGCACCCGAAAAGAAAATCCCGATGATAGTGTCAAGCGATTGAGCGGGGGCTTTATTTTGGACGTATCCCATGCCGAGCGCCAACGCGAGTGAAACCGCGACCGCGGCCGCAATCGGATGAACCGCAAGAAGGAATCCTACGGCAATTCCGGCAAATGCGAAATGCGCGACCGCATCCCCGAAAAAAGCGGATTTTCGTAAAACGACAAATACCCCGAGAAGCGAAAGGGTCGATCCGATAAACACTCCCGCAATAAGCGCTCTTTGCATAAATTGTAATTCAAGAAATTCAAACATGGTTTTGCAAACTCACGGTAAGCGGTTCCGCGGGTTCGTTATGAATCATGATGGCGGTGTTTCTCTCCGTGAGAATGTTCGCGACTTTTTTCTTTGTGCGCATACAGCGCGTGATGGCCGCCGTAAAGCATTTTCAGCGTATCGGGCGTTAATGTTTCATGGGGAGCGCCGCTGCACACGAGCCGGTGATTGACGCAAAGAACGGTGGTCGCATACGTGTATACAATATCCACATCATGCGAAACCAGGAGAATAGTGATTTTTTCATTCTTTTGCAGTTCTTTCAGCAAAGAATAAATTTCTCCCGATCCTTCGATATCAATGCTTGCGACCGGTTCATCAAGAAAAAGCATCCTCGGCCCGCCAAGAAGCGCCAACGCCAAAAGCACGCGCTGGAATTCTCCTCCCGACAGAATGCCAAGACGCTTTGATAAAAGATGCTCCGCGTGCGCAAGCGAAAGCGCCTTTCGAATATGCCCGGGGTTCGGCTCGAACGAATGAATCGAAAAAAGTTCCTCGACCGTAACGGGCATCGTGCGATCAAATTCAAGGCGTTGGGGAACATATCCTATTTTTTTGCCTATGCTTTGAATTGCGGAAGGAGATACGCCGAGAACCGAAACAGTTCCCTCATACGGCACAAGCCCGAGAATCGATTTCAGGAGCGTTGTTTTACCGGAGCCGTTCGGCCCGATAACCGCCGCAATTTCTCCCTCGTTCACGTCGAAAGTAATATCATTCAATATATGATGGTCGTGAAGCGTTACGTTCAAATTTTTTACCGATAAAACCGTCATTGCAAAGCATCTTTTAGGATTTCCAAATTTTTCCGCATAATGGAGATGTAAGAATCTTTTACACGATCGCCCGTTTCTACGGGATTAAGCTCGTACACCGTAAGATGCAAGTCCCGCGCAATCACCTCAACGATTTTTGGTGAGAATTGCGGCTCTGAAAAAATCGCGGTGATACCAAGTTTCCGAATGAGCTTTATCATTTCGGATAGATACTTCGGAGACGGCTCTTTGCCGGGAAATTCTTCAATAGCCGCGACTTGTCTTATGCCGTATCGTTCCGCAAAGTATTTGAATGCGGAGTGGAACGCAATAAAATCCTTTGCGGAAAAAGAGTTTGTCGTTTCTCGAATCTCTTGGTCAAGCACACGGAGCTCGTCAATATATCGGTCTGCGTTTATACGATACACATCGGCGTTTTGAGGGTCGCGGGTGATAAATGCGTCGCGGATATTCCCAACCTGAATAATAGCGTTATTCGGGTCAAGCCAGATGTGAGGATTAATGTCCCCGTGTTCGTCTTCTTCGTTCCCGCGCCCCTCGCGTCCTGTGCCTTCGCCGGAAGGAAGGGTTGCAATACCCGTGCTTGTATCAACCACGACGATATCCTTATTATCGCTTGATCCGATTAAATCGTCCAATGCGGGTTCAAGTCCCGCCCCATTTTTAATGAGAAGGTCTGCGTTATTGATCTTTTGAATATCTGATGGGGAAAAAGACGATACTTCCGGCGTTTGTGAAAAAAGCATGACAAGTTCGGCCCTGTCTTTGGCGATATTTCTCGCAAAATCAAAGAGCGGGAAAAAAGTGGTTACGACTTTCAGATTCGTCCCGCCGGATAGCACCGTTGCGTGTTCTTTGCTCGGCCTATCCTGAAACAAAAAAATAATAACACTTATAAGACATGCCGCAAGCAGAATAAAAAGCAGTTTTTTATTGATGATGATGTTTTTCATTTTTTCGTTCGCACCGCCTGCAAACCACGGACAACTCGGATGAGTGGTGGTTGATTTTTGAAAAGGCCGGTGTATGGTTTAGCGCATGCCGTGCTGATTTTTTAAAATTACATAATGCAAAGTCCTCAACCCTGCCGCATTCAGTATAGACCACACAACAATGGTGATTTGTAGAAGAAACGGGTTCATAATGGACGTGGCATGACCCAACTTCATGGTTGCCGCATTTTCGTTTGAATCACACATCGATTTAACTTTTGTGTACGACTCGTGATGTATTCGCGATTGGTTTACTGTATTCGGGCGCGCATTAAGAATCTTTTTTCTTTATAAGAGAAAGAGTTATGAGATAAAGAAAAAGAATGAAATAAAAAATACTGAAAAAAATAGTAATCCCGACAAAAAAAGAATTTTTTTGGAACAGGTTGTCGCCAACAAGCGTCTGAAAGAAAACCAATGGCGCAAGGCCGAGAGTCGTTGCGACCAGAAAAGGAACGGGTCGGAGACTCGTAAGCCCCGCAAGATAGCTTACAAGATCCGATGACGTAACCGGGTTGACCCGTAAAAGAAAAATCGACACAGTTCCGAATCGTTCAAAATAGCGTTCAAATGTCCTACGCAATTTTATATCGACTTTTTTCTCGATTCCTTTTTTCATAAGATTTCTTGCAATCATAAAATCAATATATGCGCCAATGGTATTTCCCGCAAGCGCCAATGCGCCGCCGTAAAAACCTCCAAAAAGAATCCCGCCGATAATGTAAAGCGCAAAAGGGGGTATCGGCGCAAGAACTACCTCAAGCACCACAATGAGAACGAATGCGACATGAGAAAATACGCCGAATGACCGAATATATGAGAGAATATATTTGCTGTTGCCGTCGAAAAGAAAATAAAACAACCCCCGGTTAAAATAGGAGTAGAGTATCCCCGCAAAAAGAAGGATGAGAACAAACAGTAATAACTGATGTTTTTTTATACATTGAACCTTTTGGAGCATTGAATACAAAATGACATAAATTAATCTTTGAACCGGACCAGGCGCCTCATATGAATGCGCCTTTCTTCGAATCCGCGGGGTAACCGCCAAAAACCCTCCGGTTGCCTTTTATACATCATGACAGGTATCCCAAAATATTGAAAATGCCTCCGGCGGTGTTCGCGCGTGGGCATAAAAGATCGAATCAATTCATAGAGACCTTTTTCTAAAAAGTCGGTATGTGTCGGAATCTGGAAGTTTTGTATGCTCTTTTTATGTTGACTTTTAAAAAGTTATCGGATAAAGATAACGTATCGCCAGTTCAACACATATCCAGGGGGTTTATGTTGCAAACACCCGCCGCTTCAGAAATTCAAGCGTCGCTTAAAACAAAAGGCGTTCGGCGTGAGGATATCAAAACCGCTCTTGATCTAAAAAGCTTCATTGAAAAATTGGATTTTTCATTTTTTCCGCAAGCTTCCGCGCCAATTCGCATTTTACATCGGCTGTCCCGGATCACCAAAGGCGTTCGGGCGGCGTATATCCACCCCCGCGTTAAAAACGCTACAGATTCTTACGTCATTTTTGCTCCGGCACTTCACAAACGGCTCGAGAAAGAAAAAAGTGAATGCACCCTCCTGCTTAAAAACAAGGGGGGTGAATTCATACTTGCAGAATCCACGAAACACATCCCGCCAATATGTATGATAGCGGCTTTAGCGGCTCATGAGGTGCGGCATCGCGTACAGCAACACTTTAAACCAAAGCTATTTGATCCAAAATCCCTATCCGAGCGTAACCCCTCCGACCTCTTGAGTAATGCTGTGTGTGTTGCCACGCTTCTTATCGAGGAAATCAGAAAATCCTGCAAACAGAGAAAAGAACGAAAACATGTTATGCAGATGATGACGTGCCGCAAGGAGCTTGATGCGCTTGTCATTGAAATCACCGCTTTGCATATTTTTTATCAAAGTCACTCTATAGAAAAACTTATACCGTTGATTCGTGCCGGTATATCACAGGCCGTTTAACAACGGCTTTTTTGCTTCCGGGCCCGAATCAATCTGCAGTGTGTCTCGGACTTGAACTTGGCTTATGCGAGCATGGTAAGGCTTTCTTGGGGTTTTTCCAGAGCGCGGCTTGATGGGGGGTCGGTCGTGGCTGCGGTTTTATGTCAGTCGGCGCAAAACCTTTCAACCGCGGCATCCTCA
>Ga0155695_103_pt3 | contig 16417 bp, 17 predicted proteins | sample RifCSPlowO2_01_FD_107352 | JGI IMG/M metagenome (GOLD analysis project Ga0155695, IMG submission 107352) | Candidatus Sungbacteria bacterium RIFCSPLOWO2_01_FULL_47_10 | reverse complement strand
GGCTAAAACCTTATTAAGCAACTGGTCTATTGAACTTTTTTAATTATATAATTTTCCAATCTCCACTTTTGTTACCCGCTTTCGTTGAAATTTCAGCGGGCGAGGAGCTACGGCGGGCAAGCCGCTACCACCCCCCAAATGCCATTTTTAGCAACCCCAAAACGGTCAGAAGGTAGCTGTTTATGGGTGAAAAACGTAATTTTGATTCTCATTCTAACAAAAAAGTGGTCCCACCAGAGGCCACTTATTTCTTTTTTCCAAGTTCTCGCAGGTGCTTCACCACTTCCTGTATTTCTTCTTCCTTTAGGATATATTTCCATGGCGGCATTCCCTTGTCGGTGCCTTCTTTGATGATTTCCGCCAACTTTTTATCTTCCTTTTTCTGCGTTATATCCAGCGCAAGGTTTGTCGGTTTGTTGGGCAAACCGGCAGCCATGGGTCCGTCACCAAGCCCGCGAGTTCCATGGCAGGTAGCGCAATTTTTTTCAAAAATTGCTTTCCCGTCCGTTCTTGCTGAGGGTGCAGGTGGTGGCGGGGGCATAACCGGCTGATTGACCGGTGGCTTAGGAGAGCGGGTTTCTGTGCCGGACGAAGGGGGCTGTCCGCAACCAAGAGCGATAAAAATTATTCCAACCCAAAAAAGAATAACCGATTTTCCCATATTCTTTTCTCGTCTCTTTTTTTAAAGGTCGCACTATGTTATGTAGCATGTATCATAATAAATGGCAACTATAATGAGTGTGTTGGCTAAACCGAGCGAAGCTCGGTCGTCCGATCATCCCGCAATGAGCGGGATGATTTAGGGGACATATGGAAACCTTGGTTCAGGAAATATACGGTGATTGCGTACGGAATATGAGTTTTGATTTTTTGTTCGTCTGATTGATAAAAAAGAACCCCGCCGGACTTGCCCTGAGGTTTTCCTCAAAGGGTGTTTTGGCGGGGATGACGGGAATTAGTTCCCGAAGTAATCTTGGATATGTCGCATTGCTGATGTCGGGACTCGTCTGCGAACATTGTAGCGGACGTATGCAAGCCGGTCGTAATGAACGCATGCGTTGCCGGCATCAATTCCCTTATTTGTCTTTTCTGACTTCCAGAGAAGAGATCTGATTAGCTTTTTTGCCGATGTGGGCTTATGACGCCGGATTATTGCCCGAACCTTTTTGATAAGAGCATCTCGCTTGGTGCAGTTTCTGCATGGTTTCGATGTTTTCACATGAACCTCCAGACGTGTGCTGACTGTTTTTATACTATAACACAAGAAAATATAATATGCAAGGTTTGCCAACTAATCTTTCCAACTTTTTCACCCAAAACCATTTAAAACACCAGTATCCAAGCCGATATATACTCTGGAAAAGAATTGAGAGAAAATTGAATTTCCTTGGTTTTTAAAGCAGCGATGTGGATATTTTCTGTGTTCCAATAAAAACAAGGCGGCATGATGGAGGTGTATGAAAAACCATCAAAAGCCCGCCTCGTTATGGAGTCATCGTATCAAATTGTTGCAAATCGGCAACCACATAAGGCCACATACCGGATTGTTTACCAAACCGGCACGAACAGTGTTTTGGAATGTTATTCATGAAATGCTCATGGCAAAAATTCCGAACTCAACCGATCTTGCGCTGTATACCGCGAAGTCAATTTCAAGCGTCAGTTATTTCTTCAATAAATCTGTTTGGGACCATCGGGACATAGAAAAGGCACGAAAGAATGTTGTTGCGAACGCCCACGAGACGCGTTCGGCTAAGGACGATATCATGTGTCTTGACGCCACCACGATTTCAAAAACAGGAAAAACATTTCCAGACATCAGCCGCGTATTTGATACCGCGGAGAAAAAAGTAACAGACGGCTACTATTTCTTTGTCGCCTCCATTATGAATTCAAACCAAAGCCATTCATACATTGCCGATTGGATACTGATAGCTCCGAAGGCATACTCGTTTCGGAGTATGGGCTGGATGGTTTCGACTTTTGAGACTGATATTCGCTTATTCAAAGGCGAAATTGATTGTTGTGGATGCGGGGTTCAGAAATCAGTACCTTCTGAAGTTCATCATGACAAATCGCCGCTCTTTCCTCATCCGGGTAACTCCATGCATGGTGTTCCTGAAAAACACAGTTCCGGTAAAACTCAGAACAATCAAAAAACAAAAAGGGTATGAAATACAGTACGGAAAAACAACGCTGATTGTTCGCAGCATGCGAGGAGTGATGAAAGCGTGGTCAAGAGAAATTTCTGAAGAACTCAGCGTCATAATGTTCGAGCGTTCCGGGTTCCAGAATCCGTTGATTCTTGCGACGAATGAGACCGTGACCACCTCCGAAGAAGCAGTGCGTTTGTATCAGGCATATTGCCGACGATGGTCAAAAGAAAACCACCGTTGTTTTGGTGGTATAAAAATACTGTTGTATTGGTAGTTATTGTGTTTCCTCAGTATAACACCTGAATGTGAGTGTTGATTTCCTTACTGCACTGTTTAAATCCTCTAGAAGCATTTTTTGTCCTTTTTCGTCGTAGGACACGTGAGTGGTGATAGAAACCATTAGTTCTTGTTTTTCGTCATATGTGATTAGTTCCGTAAACGCATAATGATTTTTTGGCTCGGGCACATACCCCTTCCAAAGCGTATAAGTTTTCAAATGGTCAGCAATCATTCTCTTCCAAACTGAGAAGAAAAAAGAATTAGCTTTATCCGCTGGACCTTTTCTGTTTATGCTGAAAAGATATTCATGATTATCATGAGCTGTAGCACATCGAAAAATTTGTCCATTTTGTATGTTGGTCGGATAAATGACCAGACTCCCTTTGGCAAGATTCATTGCCTTATCGTCACGTATAAGAATATTGACATTGAGTAGATAGGGAGACGGATCTTTGGAAAGACCAGTGAGCTTGATGGGCTGAGTAGCGCATCCTGTAAGAAGTAAAAGAACGAGCAATGTCCTTTTCATTACGTCCTCCTGTGAGTGTCGCGTGAAAGCTCGATACTATTAGTATTATATATGAGGAAAATTATCAAGTTCATGTGAAATTTTTAGAAGATTTTTCCAATCCTGCCACCTCTCCCAAGAATTTCAAAACTGGCAAAACTCAAAAATGTAAGTATTTATTGAACATTTATTACTTTGTAGTTTTCCAATCCCGCCGCCCGTACCCAAAACACCGGATTTGGCAAACCAAAAAACAGCAACAAATTAGCTGTTTTTAGTGAAAATTCGTGATGAGTCTTCAATTGTGTGGAGACGATAGCTGTAAAGATGGATACCCATCTTCACAGGGCGGAAAACCCTGGTGAGGGAAATATACAGTATTTGCTTACAGAATCTGGATTTCGATTTTTCGTTCGTTTGAAATTCGATTGTCGGCAAATTTAAAATCCAGGCTGTGCTGGATCTATTTAAATTCTTTACTGCAGACGCTCATGTAATCCCGAGTTGCGACCATGCCGTGAATTGGTCCTTGAGCTACGAACTTTTTGAACCAATCGGTTCTCAGTGACTCGTAGTCACGACCTATACCGCCAGCGTTAGGCGTCTCAAGCGCCTCTACCAGCCTAACCGCAAGCTCAGTTTGGGAATGTAGCGCTTCGGAATGTACATTCCACCCAAACATGCTTTTGCTCACAAATCGCGTCGGCTTGCAGTCAATGTAATCCTTGAATTCTTTTAACGCGTGCTCGGCCGCACGTTCAAAAGCCAAATGCTCTAATTCCTTGCGGCGCTTTTCCATTGCGCCTGAGATAAGAACCCCATTCTCTTTTGCGATCCGGAACTCGAAACGCCAACTCCAAATAATTTTGGATATCTCGACACCGAGTTTGGTATCGCCCGGAATTAGTTTGGAGAAATCTTCCATCTCTTGGATAACCCGCTTGATATTTCGCGAATGAAGAACGCGCTTGATTTGTATAAGCTTTTTCTCAAGTATGCGTGTATCGGCTCCAACGCGTTTTGCGTTATCAACAGTAATTGAAGCTTGGATCGTGATGAAAGATTCGATCTCTCTGAAAGTTTTATAATCAACCTCTGGGTTTGCTTGCATCATGTGCTCAAGTTTGGCGACATCACGTTCGGCATCTGCAAGTAGATTTTGAGGAGACTTGGCATTTGCAAATAAGGGCAATGCGGCTATCAACAAGGCGATTATCGCGATTTCAAAGAACTTCTTATTCATTTCTGCCTCCAGCGATTTTTCTGGAATTGACAGTAATATAGAGAGTAGACTTTTTTATAAAAAAATCAATACCAAAAAGACCAGCATTAATGCCGGTCATTTTGCGAAAACCGATAATCATGTGGAGGCGATAGAGACAGATGGAAAACCCTCGTAGAAGAAATGTACAGTATTTACTTGCAGAATGGGAGCTTCGACCTTTCTTTCGTTTTATAGCAAGATTATTGGAAGAGAAGAAACAATAAGCAGGTTTTGTTAAATAGTTCCACGCTCTTTCACAACTAAGTCGTTACAAATAGTCGTATTAAGCAGGAGGTCTTGAACGGTTAGGTAAGACAGTTCTTCCCTGCGGATTGCTGCTGCAAAGTTTTTCATTACGCCAACCAACGCATCATCATAAGAGTGAACACGGAATTTTTTAATAGCCAGACTGTTGTTTTCGAAATTTTGTGCTGTAACAATAGAATTTACCATTCCGCTTGCGCTATCTAAAACAATCTCTGTTCTTACTCGCCCCCTTTCAAATATAAGTTCCAACTCATTTCGAAATACGCGACTATGTAGCTTTCGGTATCCACTAAACCAGATGCCGAGCCCAGAGTTAGTTTTTCCCGCAACTTTATATTCATCAAAGCTGTGCGATAATCTCCAAAATGCTGCGGGGCTATGCCCAAACAAAAAGTGGACAAGATCTATCTCGTGGTTCATATGATCGAGTAATAAAGAATCTTTCTTTTTCCATCCAGTGCTTGGTTTATGATAAAAAAATTGGAATCGTACTTCGACGGCCATCCCGAATTTTTTAACATATTCCGCGAGGTTATTTTTAACATAAACATATTCTTTTTCGAATCTCCTCAGATGACAGCTAGAAAAAATAAGATTATGGCTTACCGCCTCCACGATGATTCGTTTGCCCTCTTTTTGTTGCGGCCCTTCCCAGAGCGGCTTCTCGCAAAGAATATGCTTTTGGGCATGAAGCGCAGCCTCACAAAATTTCAGGTGATATTTGTGTGGTGTTCCAATAAATACGGCATCCATGTCTTTAATAGCAAGAAACCTCGAAAGATCTGTCGTGGCAAGAGCCTTTACCTTATAGTCCCTGAGAAATCGCTTTGCAGTAGTTTGATTAATAGACCAGTTGCTTAATAAGGTTTTAGCCGTTTTTTTGAAAAATCATTGGCTTAAAATAAGGGTTTTTTGTATCAAATTTCCTCTAAAAATTATTAAGCAACTGGTCTAATGTCTAATGCACCAACAATCTCAAAGTTGTTAAGCATCTTACTAATTACATCGGCGTGCCTTCCGGAGTGTCCACCACAACCTATAAAACCAATTTTGATGGGTTTGTTCATAAGCCTCTCTTTTCAATTATTTAAAACCTTTCTTTCGTGTAACAACTTGGCGTATTGCCTGAGTATGCATCAACCCCATTAAGTATGATTCAACAAGGGGAAGTCCAACAAGTTGTTTAAGTTCCTTACGATTACTTGTCTTAAGCGCATTTCTTACTGCGGTTGCGCTGGTTGGATTACTTTGGTGAAGTTTATGGCGGGCAATAAACGGAAGTAAATTCGGCGCGGCGACGGCAAGCCGTTTTCTTGTCCATGCGTCTTTTCCAATGCGATTATCTATTATAAGAATACGTAATGGGTTGAGCTTATCGCTGTCTGTGTGCCGTGCAAAGTCTTTAAAGAACCCGGAGTCCATATAGGCGTCTTTGCCGTTTACCCAAAATGTTGTTATTGGTATTTCTGATGACAACGCCCCACATTTACGCAAGCGCTTAGCCAAAAACTGCATGGGGTGATCCCCCTGTTCCAACCGTGATGAGCGAAGGACATGTTGAGTTGGAAAATCCGCCATTAACCAATCGGATCGCATAGTTCCTAGTTGTAGCATAGAGCTACGGTGTTCAACTGAGCCAAAGATAGAATATATATCGTCAATGCGACGATCATTGATTTTCTTAAAAACCGAGGCATATCCGCCAACAACATTCCACCCCTTTGATTCAAGAAATGCTTTAGCAGAATTTAGAGCGTCTAAATGCCCATGGTGGAACGGTGCTAAGGTTCCAGCAAAAAATATTAGTGCATTTTTTTGTCCTCGTTTCGGAATTCTTAGTTTATCTTGAGCAATCCAAGCCGTGAGGTCATTTCCGTAAACATCTTTTTTTAGATGGGTTATTAACTTGCAGTTGTGCATTTTTCTCCCGCAAGCCTTTGATGTTTTATCACATTTGAGATAAATACCGTTTTTGTCGAAACCTGTTTCTACATGCATCGCTACAATTTCCTCGTTTTTATTTAACTCAGCCCAACGTCCGAAAAAAACTTCGACAAACTTTTTTTGATTGCCATGCGTTGCTTCTCGAGCAGCAAGTCCAACTCTATAGTTAGGATACACTTTGGGAAACTTTGGCTTTTTAACAATCTTTAGACCAAGATCAGTAGCGAGTCCTAACAACAACAAACGAAGCCAAAAGGTATGTTGCCAGCCCCGTAACTGTGGCCCCCAAGTTTTTAGACGTTTTACTTTATCGTTCCAGACTTGTTGAAAATGTAATTCCTCATCTGGTAAAATAAGTGTTGTATCTTTTTGAAACTCCTTCAAAAATCGACTGACAATCTCCGCACTGGATGGTGCAATCATGCCCATAATAATATTCTTTCTTAAAACCAGTGCCGCACGCAGTCGTGGTAACACTTCTCTAGTCCATACTGTTGGCCAATCAAGCTCGTGTTCTAAAATAACCTCCGGATGGTTACGCAAGGCTCTTTGTTGATACAAGGTATATCGAGAGTCCATTAGTCTCCAGTCTATCGATTCTTCAGGGTCAATTGACAAACCAGGCTTTTTATTTTTAAAAGCCGTCTTTCCTGCGCCAGGCGGAGCAATAAAAATATGAGACTTTATATAGTTTCTGGTACGTAAGGACATGGATTCATTTTATGAAATTTTGGGCATTAAAGAAAGCTGTCTGGTTCTAAAGGGTTTTCCAATCCCGCCACCCGTACCCAAAACACCGGATTTGGCAAACCAAAAAACAGCCACAAATTAGCTGTTTTTAATGAAAATTCGTGATGAGTCTTCAATTGTGTGGAGACGATAGCTGTAAAGATGGATACCCATCTTCACAGGGCGGAAAACCCTGGTTCGGGAAATATACAGCATTTACTTGCAGAATCGGGGCTTGGGATTTTCATTTGTCTGAAATAGAAAAGGGGCGGACATAGACTGCTCTATATACGCCCCCATTGATGCTTGCCCCGGTCCTCCCCGGTTAGGCAGTCTCAGAGCTCAGGGTCTCTCTCAAGAGTCTCAGAACTCTTGCCTTCCGTTCGGACTGAGAGGCCTGTTCGCGGTGATACTTCGCGGTCATGCCGATGAACTCCAGTTGCGAGACGAAGAACAGCGTCCCGTTGCCAGCCTCACTTCCGAACCCCTGGCCTTTCGGGCTTTCGTAGCTCACGAGAACTTGGTCACCATCGATGGCGACTACCGTGAGCTTTGCTCTCGCCTTGATGCCAGCACTGTCGCCGAAGCCGTGAAAGCCGTTTCCGTTACGGCGACCTTTCGGATTTTGCACCTCGATCCAGGTCCACTCGGGATTGATGGCCACATCACCGACATGGATTGGAGCGAGATCCCCGAAGCTGAACTGATACCGCAGGTTGGAAAAGAACCGCATGATGTTCTCCTTGCCATTTTTGGCATGGCTGCCATTAGTCTTATTGTCATTATACCATATTATTTAATATTGTCAAGCTAAATTGGTAAAAAGTATGTATTTATTAACTTTTTTAAGATAGTTTTCCTATCCGGTCACCTCTTTCAATAATTAAAAAACTGGCAAAACTCAAAAAGAGTTAGTATTTATTGAACAGTTTCGACTTTTGAGTTTTCCAATCCCGGCATCTCTCCGCTCGAAAACTTCTTGGCCCCTCGACACCACTCGGGACAAGCAAACCCTTCTATGCGACTCAGGGTAAACCAAAAAGGCCAGCAGTAATACTGGTCTTTTTTCAAAAACTGATAAATGTGTGGAGGTTAATGAATCAAGTAGAACCTCATCAAATAAAAACGGCTTGATATCATCACGCCGCTTTTGGTATCACGTACAACGCCATGCCGCACCAGCTGTTGCACGCGTCTATCATTTTTTGAACAGAAATAAATTTACCGGGTCCGCGGAAAGGATCGTGAACATACACATAAGGTTGCGTAACCTGCGAATCGCATCCGGTAATACCATATTCCACGATCGCGTGTCCCGTCTGTCTAGTAATATTCAGAAAATGTTTCATATCTATGGATCGGATAATGGGCGCCTTTGCTTCAAGGCGGGCTCGCACATCATCAATGCTGTGGGGGTGAAGAATGAGGCCGCCCCCGTTCTTCACAAATGCGCGCGTTTCTTTGCTAAATGTCCGCGCCTTGTTTTTTGATGCATTTTTCAAGCAACGGTCTAATGCCGTAAGGGCATCCTCGTACCTGAGAGTTTTTTCTGAGCGAAGTTCCTTCGGTATTCCGGAAGGCCACGCTTGGACCGTTGCTTCCATTCCTCGTTCAAGAAAAAAAGATCCCAGTTTACCAAGGGTAACACCCTTGGAACTTTTGATGCGCATTTCTTTTACAGCACGTTTCAGCGTGATCCTCTCGCCATAAAATTTTAGCACCATTGTTGCACATGCCGGCCCACACCATATTGAATCAGCGGGCTGTTTAATGTACGGCATACTCAGTTCCATGCCATGCTCCTTGTGAATGAACTAAATTCTGAAACCTGAAAGTACATTAGCAAATCTTAAAAATATAGCAAGAGTTCCAACGTCGTTCAGTCTTTCAAGAGGACAGGAAAGGGTTATAACCAAAAAAGCGCAGATAAAATCCTGCGCTTTTTGGTTCTAATGCGATCAGAAAAAATGGAGGTTAATGAATCAAGTTAGAACCTGTTTCTTATTAGAAAACTATCATTTTCAATATGATTTTGTTGGTGGCTCGGTGTAGTTGAAATGCTTTTTGATAATTTTTTAGGAAATTTCAGATTTGGTTAGAACCTATCGAAAAGAAAACCCGCCAATTTTGGCGGAATTTATATTTAGAGGCCGATGTTGGCCAAAAATTCTACTGCTACCCAGCCCATACTTGTAAGTTCGAGTATTTCCACGGCTCCTTCTGGCATCAACTGTTTGAAAATCAATCAAGTTGAGGTTAAGCAATACCTGTAAAGAGTTATTGGTTTCAGAAACACCTAATATATTTTGGATTTCTTCTTTTCTTATCAACCCACATGGAACACGCGACAACTTAAATGCAAGTTTTCGAGCTTGTTCATTTTTAACCAGTTCGCGCACTATGTTGTTTGGTACAATGGTGCGTTGAAAAAGCTCGGATATTTCAGCAAGCGCAAGAGCTACACCATAACGCACCTTAGGGTCGTTCCATGGGTCGATTGGAAGGTCTGATTCCGGTCTACACTTTGTAGCGCTCGTATGAAATTTTGAAATAAGTTGCTGAATGCTTGATCTCTCTCCACGAATAACTGCAGAGACCAAAGACATTGATTCAGTCACAAACACATTGTAAACCATGCGGCCGCCTTTCTTTTATATAGAGTGCTAATGATACAAGTAGCACAAAAATTCTATTTTGTATAGCCATTTTATTTTACTTTTTGCAGAGGGTTCTAACATCGTCCAGAATTCCAGGACACGAGACTGGAATCGGGTATAACCAAAAAAGCGCAGACAGTGTCTAGCGCTTTTCGGTACTAACCTACTCGAAAAAATGGAGGCGACCGGAGTTGAACCGGCGTCCGGAACATGGCGCGTCAAAAAGTATACGGGCATATCGGCATTGCCCTCCTAAGAACCAATGGGCTGAAAATGCCGAGAAACACCCATTGGACTCTCCGTGTTGTTTGTCGTTCTTCGGCACGGAAGACCTTCAGAACCGCGGCCTGAACCCTTATGGGTCGGCCTAGCTTGAATGTATGACACCGGTGATGCAACCGATCAAGCATCAGCTACGCCGATGGCTGCGATATTACTATCGCAACGGGTCGCTTTAACCTATTAAGCTAAAGCAGGTGCGAATGCCCTTTCATCAGGTCCGAAGACCGAAGCAACTGCGTTTCGCACTTTTGACAATAAGTTTGCACTTATTTGTTTGTGAAGATTGTTTTAGGAAGTTACTCCACGTCTTCCACCCGATTTTTGACGTTTTAATGAACCGTCGAAACCCAACACCCCCATAGAACACTCAATCATTCTAATTTTTTAATTAAAGATTGAGTGTTCGGGCGAGCCCTCATTCGATAATTTAATACGAATGAGGAAGAGGGCTTTAGCCTTAAAATTATTCGGACGACTCTCTATTTTTTTGAGATATTCTTTCAAGATTTTCTTTTTCGTTCTTGCTCCCCATAAACTCTTTAAAAATCTTTCTCGCTGGAAAGCGTCTGCTTTGTTTTTAAAATTTTCACTATGGATTAAAACAAGCGGTCTTCTATGTTTGGTTACAGGAACATAACCAAGATTGTGTCTCTCAACTCTCTTTTCAAAATTATTCGTGCATCAAACATACAACTTGTTGTCTTTCTCGCTGTATAAAATGTATACATACCAGATCATGTTTTCATTATCCTATCTATTTCCCTCTCTGCCTCCCTTCTCTTGATTGTCTCCCTTTTATCCTGTTTTTTCTTGGATCGCGCGAGTCCGAATTCGAGCTTTATTTTTCCTCTTTTATTATACACCCTCAACGGCACCAATGTCAACCCTTTTTGGGCGGATTTTCCGATGAGCGCTTTGATTTCTGATTTATGCAAGAGGAGTTTTCGAGTTCGATACGGTTCATAACTTGCGGGAGCATTTTTCGGCTGATACGGGGGGATGTGAGCGTTTAAAAGTTCTGCTTCGACCGACCCGGAGGGTTTGGGTCTTATTATAATGTATGACCCGCCGAGACTAATGTGTCCCGTTTTGACCGACTTCACTTCGAATCCGAATAATTCCAACCCAGCCTCATACGTTTCGAGGATTTCGTAATCGAAAAAAGCCCTCTTATTGGTTGCTATCGCCACCATTGGTTTTAGAAGCAATTCAAGACGCAAATGATCACGCGTACATTTAGAAGCAATATTATACGCAAACGATTATGCAACGTGAGACGCAAGTTGCGTTTCAGTAGCGTTTAATTTTGCTTCTATCAACATCATGCCACGGAGTAAAAAAATAAAAAAGCATGCCCGCACTTGGTATTTCTCCGTTATTTCTCCGCTTGTCAAGTATTAAAAAATGTGGTACGAATAGAAACATCCTTTTCGCTCTTTGAAATGAAAAAAGGGGGTTCCATGTGCGGGCTAATCGGCGTCGTCGCTGAAGACGGCTCGGTCTCTGTATCCGAAGAGCTCTATGCGGGGTTGTGGTCGCTACAGCATCGCGGCAAAGAGAGTGCGGGAATCGTGACATATGGCGGTTTGCAATACCGTGACCGAAGGGAGATGGGAACGGTTGATGTGGTATTTCGGAATAACCACCTTTCTGAACTTTCGGGAAATGCCGGAATCGGACATGTCCGCTATTCGACCGCGGGTGCATCATGTCCTGAAAACGTCCAGCCGATCGAGGGAGTATATCGGAGCACGCCGTTCTGGATCGCGCATAACGGAAATCTTACCAACACGCGGGAACTTCGTGACGAGTGCATGAGGCGGGGATATTTTTTCAGAACGACGACCGACACTGAAGTTATCGCGGCCCTGATCTATTTTAATGAGCGGTATGATTTTTTGGATGCGGTACGCTCGGCCCTGTCTCGCATCAGGGGAACATATTCTTTGGTTCTCTTGTATAAAGACTCGGTTTACGGCATTCGTGACTCGAGCGGCAACCGTCCGCTGGTATACGGCGAGAGGCGGGGTATCCGGGTAATTGCTTCAGAGAGCGTTGCCTGTGATGTTCTCGGAATTCCATATGTTGCTGATTTTTCCGCGGGAATGATTCGGAAAATCACACCTGGGCATGCCGGAGCATTGTTTCCTGTTTCTGCCGGTTCGGTTCTTCAACTGCCGGAGGCAAAAAAATTCTGTATTTTCGAATACGTATATTTTTCGCGCCCCGACGCCAGATTTGACGGCAGAAGGGTGAAGGCGGCCCAGCGGCAGATGGGAAGGAATCTTTGGCGCGAATCACCGGTTGATGCTGACGTGGTCGTTCCGGTGCTTGACTCCGGAAAATACGCCGCAGAGGGTTTTTCGCGCGAATCGGGGATTCCGATGGAAGAATCGCTTTTTCGCTCGCATTATGTGGGAAGAACATTCATCGAGCCCTTGCAGGAGCGGCGTGAGAAGGGGATGCAGATTAAGTTTAACCCAATTGCGGAAGAAGTTTCAGGTAAGCGGGTCGCGGTCGTAGATGATTCGATTGTTCGTGCAACGGCCGCAAAAAAGGTAACTCATTTACTGCGAAAGGCGGGCGCGCAAGAGGTGCATCTTCGCATCAGTTCGCCGCCCTATCGTCATCCGTGTTATTACGGAATCGATACATATCGTATCGAAGGCGAACTTATCGCAAAACGTCATAATGGCAATATTGAAGAAATCCGAAAAGAAATCGGCGTCGATTCGCTGGGGTATCTGAGTCTTGCCGGTCTCGTGCGTTCGATCCTTGAAGTATCGGGCAAAAAATCACAACTTCGCGAAAACAATTTCTGCCATGCGTGTTTTTCGGGCGAATACCATATTCGGGTTTTCGAGAACGGGGACGGCAATGAATAACAGACGCGAAGACGAGAGCGAGCATAAGCTCCATGTCATACGGGCATATATCGAGCATGAACGCGAGCGGCGCCGCATTACGGAACTATCGACAATGCCGCTTCCCGAACTCTCATGCTTTGGTTATGGAGAGTTTTTCAATCTTGTCGAGCGTCAGCTCATGTATACGAATGAAGGATTTGGCGGGTGGAAAGAACTTTCCAATCCTGAAATTTTGGATGGAGCGTACCGATACGTTGCCGAAGGAAAGCGCGGATAACATATAAGGTTTTCAGGTCCTCGAAGGAGGGCCTTTTTAATTTATCGTGATTTTGATAGAGTAAAACCATGATTCGCGATGAAATTAAAAAAGCGATACTAAAAACGGTACAAAAAATGGATGGCGGCAAAACGGTTCCTGTTTTTTCCGTTGAAGTTCCGGAAATTCCTGAGCACGGGGATTTTGCGACGAATGTGGCCTTTGTTATAACTCGTACTCTTGCGAAACAAATAGAAGAAAAAACAAGTACGCTTCAATCACCAGATATACCGGCAATCAAAATTCGCACTGGCGACACAGCATGGCATAGAGTAACAGGTAGCTACCCAACTAAACCCTTAGATTTAGCACAATACCTTGTTGATCATCTGAAAAAGGAGACAGATTTATTTAAAAAAGTAGAAGTAGCTCCCCCTGGATTTATAAATTTTTCTTTAAAAGATGAATTTTTGTTGAAAAAACTTCAGGCGGTGAGAGAGAAGCCCGGTCAATGGGGAAAGAGTGATGCGGGAAAAGGAAAAACAATCGTTGTCGAATATTTTCAGTTGAATATCGGGAAAAGACCGCATGTCGGGCATTTGCGTTCTGCGGTTATTGGAGACGCGATTGCGAGAATATTTGAATGCGCGGGGTATTCCGTAAAAACCGATACGCACCAAGGCGATTGGGGAACCCAATTTGGAATTTTGCTTTGGGCGTTTAAAAAACTTTCACCGAGTGACCGAGCGGCTCTCATGAAAGAGTTGGAAGAAAATCCATTGGAGGGTTTTCATAGACTGAACCTTTTATATAGTGGAGCGAACAAAACGGCGGAAGGATATGACGAAAATCCCGGAAAAGAAGAATTTGCAAAGCTTGAGCGGGGGGAAGCCGAAAACAGAAATATATGGAGGGAATTAAAAGGCGCTTCCGAAGAAAATTTTTTGCGGGGCGGAGTAAAACTTCTTCGGTTGAGGGATTTTGAAGAATATAAGGGAGAAAGCGAATATGAAACAGATATGCCAGCCATTGTGAACGGGGCATTGAAAAAGGGTGTCGCAAGAAAGAAAGATGAAGCGATTGTTGTTGATCTTTCGGGTGAGGGACTTGATGAGGCGGTGCTTATTAAATCGGACGGCGCTTCTACATACCTTTTGCGCGATCTTGCCACCATTATATATAGAAAGAAAAAGTGGAAATTCGCAAAAAGTCTTTATGTCGTTGATGTGCGGCAGTCGCACCATTTTAAGCAACTGTTCCGCGTTGCCGAAAAACTTGGATTCGAAGGGTGGGGAGAGTCACAGCATATCGAATTCGGATTCATGAAACTCCCGGAAGGCGCTCTGAGCACGCGGGCGGGGAATGTTATTTCCCTGAATGCTTTGCTTGATGAAGCGGAAAAGCGGGCGCGTGCCGTAATCCAAGAAAAAAACCCCGATCTTAAAAACAAAAAAGAAATCGCAAAGCAGGTTGGCCTTGGCGCCATAAAATATTTCGACCTTTCGCATAATCGCCGTTCGGGTATCGTATTCCGGTGGGAAGACGCTCTTTCATTCGAGGGAGATACCGGCCCCTACCTTCAATACGCCCGCGCGCGACTGAACAGCATTCTTCAAAAAGCGAAAGAGGCGGGCATTTCTAAAAAAATTCCAGATTCATCCGAACTTGATCCGCTCGAACACCGGCTAGCTGCCGCAGTTCTCCGATACCCGGAAGCGATTGAGGATGCTTTGGCCGAATACCTGCCAAATATCCTTGCGCATTATCTTTATTCATTGGCACGCACAGCAAACGAATTCTACCATTCCCGTCCGGTCCTCCAGGAAGCGGATGCGCAAAAAAGGGCCGTCCGGCTTTTGATCGTTGAAACAGTAGCCACAACACTCAAACACGGTCTCGGCCTTTTGGGAATCGAATCACCCGATGAGATGTAGATTCGATCGGTTCCCCAATACAAAAAAGCAACCTATTGGTTGCTTTCATTTTCTTTTGAACGTGAAACAGGCACATTGCAAAACGGATCAATCGCATTTTTGCCTTCGTGTGCTTGGGTATCGTGGTTGTAGATAAAAGAACTTTGCCAAGGGAAACACGCGATTGGAGATGCGAAGTTTATATTCTGTTGGGTTGTGCTCACGGGGATATCCGCGGCCTTGTATACGCAGGTTTTAAATTTCAACGAAACGTTGCGCGCTTCCCCGTCTGTAACAAACGCCGTGCCCGGGTGATCTATGACATACAGCGCCGGACGCTTCGGCTTGGGTTGGTTTTGGAAGAAATGTTCGGTTGAGGTTTTATATGACCCGGGGATTTCATTCCAGCGGTAAAAGCCGTGACGAACCTTTCCGCCGGAGTTATACACCGGGTCCTTGTCAACCGAATCGATAACCCAGTCAACAAATGAAAACGGAACGGCATCATCAAATTGCCACCTCCAGACATTCTGAACGTTGAGGATGCTTCCGTCTGCTTTCCGGAGGGATTCAAAAATACAACCGCGAATGAATTGCACGATGGCATATTCTTCCAGAAAGAGTTCCTGGTCGGTTTCATATTCGGCAATAAGGCGCGTGCCATAACTTGGTGTTCCGCCGATCATTATCTGGTAATCATCAATTTTTAGCGAAAAACGCATTAATCCGCAGGTTGCCGTTTTTGCACAATCCTTGTTTGTGAAGGTAAAACTGCGTGAGTTGAAAAAGGTCAGGTTTGATGGCGCATTCCCGGCGCCAATAAGAAACACCGATAACACGACGATAAAAAATGCGGTCCACTTCATGGCGGGGCCTCTTGTGTCAAAGATTATGTGATTGATATACCACGAACACACATTTTAAACAACACCAAATGCTCCCGCAAAAACGTGCCGGTGGTTGCCATATGAGCGAGTGTTGTGGTAGTATCGTATGCAGAACATTGAAGACTTAAATTAGGAGTGGAGCAATGTTTCTGCAATGGCTGTGGCTTTTCGTGGTCTTTTCGTTTAATCTTGCGATTTTGACCACGATTATTTATTGGTCGCAGGATGCCTCAAGGACTCTCATGGTTTTCGGGATTAAGTTCAGATCCGTGTGGACATTTTGGTTTGGTGTTGTTGCGGTGTTAAGCCCGGTGTATTGTTTCGTCAACTATCTTTTTTTCTACGCATATTGGTTCGGGTATCAAAAACTTTTTCAAGGACAGATGTGGTGGGTGGTTGTTACGATGT
>Ga0155695_172_pt1 | contig 18232 bp, 18 predicted proteins | sample RifCSPlowO2_01_FD_107352 | JGI IMG/M metagenome (GOLD analysis project Ga0155695, IMG submission 107352) | Candidatus Sungbacteria bacterium RIFCSPLOWO2_01_FULL_47_10 | reverse complement strand
GACAGCAAGGGAATATGTTCCGTTGCCGTCAGTTTTGGTTTCCGCCCAGGTCGATGAATCTTTCCTGTATGCGTTTACGGCCGCATCCGTTACGGCTCGTCCATCCGAACGGGTGATAATTCCCCGGATGAGCTTCGAAGCTTTTTTAAACGCAACGTCTTTCGTTATAACTTGTCCCGACGAAAATGTCAGAGAAAACGGAGTCGGACTCAGTAGGGCCGAGGCATCTTTTGGTGGATAAATCTCGACAGTATATGTACCGGGCGGTATATTTGCAATCATGTATGTTCCGAGCGAATCTGTCTGTCCCCCACGGGAAACGGCATAGTCTTTGTTATAGACACTGATGAAGGAGTAAGGAACCGGTTTTCCAACTGAGTCGGTTATTTTTCCCTGAAGCGCGGCGTCGGAAATTACGCCGCCGGCACCGGTGGTAAACTGGGCGGAGAAGTCTTTCATGAGGTATGCGCCAGCAAGATTTTTCAGCGCAGTTTTGATCGTAAAGACGTACGTCGTATTAGGATCAAGGGGGGCTGATGGTGTGAATTCAAGCGAGTTAAGGAGGGGCGTGAGCTTTCCCGAAATTGCGGTTTCGGGGTAGGAGAGTTTTGTCAAGGAGAAATAGTTTGTTGACGACGGATCAATCTCGCCACCCACATATGCGCGAATCGCGATATTTGTTCCGACACCCGCCTCTCCATTTTGGGGGATAGACGAGAAAACATAAAAGTCCTGGGGAGTTTGTTTTGTTTCGCCGCGGAATTTTGAAGAAATATAATCGCTATCCATCTGGTTGCCGGCAAAATCCTTAATGCCCTTTTTTATGACGAGCTGGTAATCAATTTCTGCTGAAAGTGCTGCGCTTGAGACAACATCGACGCCGCCGGAGTATACCATAAGCGTGCCGGAAATTTTTGCACCGTCGGAAGATCGTATCAGATAAACGCCTGTTTCGTTTACCGATGCCTGATCAACGGGTTCTGAAAATGAAACGCCTGCTCTGGTTTTGCCGTCTGATTCAAGAAAATAATTGAAGTAGGACACGGAAGGCGGAATTGTATCCGATGATGTCGTCGCGGTTCCCGATCCTCCGGACGCGCTTGTCGTCACGTTTGATTCAAAATACCCCTCCTCCCCCGTTTCATTCCTGGAGACTATTTTGAAATAATACGCTGTATTTGGGAAAAGGCCGGAGATAGAGACGCAGTGTTCGTATACGTATCCGCCCATATCGGTGTCGCACCGGATATCCGCCAGATTCGGATAATTTCCAGAAAGCTGCCCCCAGTAAATCTTTGAGTCTGCTAAGATGTCGGTGGTCCATTTGACCCGCGCGCTCCAGCTTGTAATGCTGAGAGTCTGAACATTGGTGATGAGGGGTCGGATGACGTTAGATGCTGAAATGAACGTCGCCTCACCCGAAGAGGCGCGATTTCCAGACGAATCGGCCGATTCTACTTTGAAGTAATAGACGATACCCGGAGGAAGATCATCCAAATATATGCAGTGCGCGGTAACGAAGCCGTCGCCGTCACAACGAAATACCGATGCTCCAGAATATGAGCCGCTTTGCAGTCCGTAAAGAGCCTTTGAGTCGGAGGGTTCGTCCGTCATCCATTTGATTTGGGCGCCAGGAAAATAAATATTTTCAGAATGGACGTCAGATATCGACGGGGATGTTGTATCTTCAGAGCCAGATGAAGATGAAGAAGACGAAGACGACGTCGTTGAAGATTCGGTTGTGGTGCTGGTCTCTCCGTTTCCCTGGTTTTCTTCGCCAGAGCCGCTTGACCCCGCAGTAAAAAACAAGGATGCGTTTTCATGGAATGAATCGCCCGACTCAACTTTATAATAATATATCGTTCCCGGTGACAGACCTGTAACATTAACACAATGATCCGTCGTTTCCGATGTGCCGAAACAATCGGTAAAATTATACGCAGTATAATTGCCGGGCGCGGTTCCCCAGACGGCACGCGAATCGGAAGCGATATTCGTCGTCCATTTGATTTGGGCTCCTGAACTGATTGCGTTTTCTACACGGATATTTGAGAACGTAATATGCGAGGCATATGCGTTTTTGAACGAAATAAGAAACACAAAAAATGCGATAAGGGTGAATATTGTATAATGCTTTTTCATTGCGTTATAATCCAAAAAAATCGGATAATACTCCGGAATTGTTCGGAATAATTAATAGACCAGTTGCTTAATAAGGTTTTAGCCGTTTTTTTGAAAAATCATTGGCTTAAAATAAGGGTTTTTTGTATCAAATTTCCTCTAAAAATTATTAAGCAACTGGTCTAATAAATATCCTTTTTATTATACGATTGCACCTGTTGCGAGTATAGAAGAAGTTATCCACGCCGCAACTTTTTTATTTTTTTGCGGCACGTTCTCCACTCGGCGGTTTATGAACATCAAGAATGCGTTTTTTTTCTTCAAATTCATTTTCTCCAATCTCTCCCGATGCAAAGCGCTCCATGAGAATTTCATACGGAGTTTTTTGTTTCGGCATTTTGAAAAACAGCCGCTTGATGAGAGCTGCGGCAATGCCGATGAATATCAGCGCCAGGAAGATAAAGAAAAAGAGGAGAAAAATGGACAAGAGATCGTAGCCAAAAAGGGTCGGTTGTTGGAGTAACTGTTGGTCCATAACGATTCTTAATGCACGATCATAAATCCCTCCACCGCGGTCTTACGTCCGTGGATTTCTGGCGGGGGATAAAATCAATGTCGTCATAAATAATCCAAAATACGCTCATAATTGATAAATCGCAGCCATCTGAATCCGTATGAGGTTAAAAGCGGCATAGTGTCGGTAAAGAGCAAAAAACCGAGGATAATAAGGAATATTCCGCTTACGGCCGTCAGCGCATTTCCATACGACGCAAACCGTGTTGTGTACCGGCTGGCGGAAGCGATTGTGCCGGCGATAAATAAAAAAGGAATTGCAAGTCCGAGAGAAAAAACGGAGAGAAGAAACGCGCCCTGCAGTGCTGTGGAGGCGGATGCGGCGAGAAAAAGGATTGATCCGAGAACCGGCCCGATGCAGGGGGTCCATCCGAATGCGAATGAGGCGCCGAGAATGAGCGAGCTAACCGGATTCCCACGCTCAAACAGGCGAGGATACGGAAGTTTTTTTTCAACCGTAAGAAATGGAACGTCGATCGCCTTAAGCATAAACAATCCGAAAAGAATAACAAATATTCCGCCGATGCGCGTAAGTCCGCTTCGAAACTGAAAAAGCGTTTTACCAACAAATCCCGCAAGAGATCCGAATACGATGAAGACGACCGCAAAACCGCACACAAAAAAAACGGCATTAAGAAAAATTTTTTTTCTTGCGTTCGCAATTTTGGTCGGATCACCGAAATCCTTGGATGATATTCCGCCGATAAACCCAAGATATGCGGGAACGAGCGGAAGCGTGCAAGGCGCAAGAAACATAAGGAACCCCGCAATGAAAGCCGCAATGATGAATGGCGCGTCCATTACTTGATGCCGAGCGCTTCTGAAAGCGCCGGTTTGTCGAATCCGACGATGATTTTTCCGTCAATATCGATTACCGGAACACCCATTTGCCCGGATTTTTGAATAGCTTCTTCCCGCGCCTGCGCATCGGTTGCGGCGTTTTTTTCGATATATTCGATAGTATGCTCCTTAAAAAATTCCTTCGCCATTTTGCAATATACGCATGTTGGGGTCGTGTAGATTGTCACGTGCGACATGGAAGATATTCGTCCGGAGGAAGAAATGGCGTTCCGAAACAACCATGATACGCGCCGAGGGCGCAGAAAATCCGGTTATTGAAAAGCGCAATCTCTTCATCGGGAGAGTGTTAATGAAATTATAAAAAATAATATAAATTCAATACAGCAGAAATTATGCCGGCAAACTACACAGCATTGTGAATTACGCGTTGCGGAAACGGTATTTCAATTCCCTCCACGTCAAACGCCATTTTAATCCTTTTTCGCAATTCGCCCGTTACGTCCCACTGTTTGAGCGGTTTTGTTTCGCCAAGAATCTTGATCACGACCGCAGAATCCGCGAAATCGTCGACTCGAAGAAACTGGGGGGCCTTGATGACATGCTCTTTCCATGCGGGGTCTTCCGCAAGGTCCATTCCGACCCTGTTGACAACAGCGATGACTTTTTCGAGATTTGCTCCGTATGAAATTCCGATATTAAGATTGACGCGCGCATAAAATTTAGTCAGATTCGAGGTTTTGGAAATAGCCCCATTCGGGATGTGGTGAACCGTTCCATCAAGATCTCGAAGCGTTGTGATGCGAAGCGTGATGTCTTCGACCAACCCGCATGTAGAGTCGAGGCATACGACATCCCCCACCCTGAATTGGTTTTCCATGATGATAAACAACCCTCCAATAATATCACGAATGAGATATTGTCCGCCGAATCCGAACGCAAGCCCCGCAATGCCGGCTGCGGCAAGGAGCGGGGCGACCGCAATTCCGAATTCGGGAAGAGTCATGAAAAGCGCCAGGATAAGAACGATAATTTTAAATGTACCCACAAAGACCCGTATCAGCGTATCTTCGCGTTTTCGCTCTGCTTCGGGAGAAAGAAAATGATCGGCAATTACCAGTTTTCGGACAAGCCGTTCAATGACCGTGCCGCCCGCCTTTCGTACCACAAGCGCCACGGCAATGATAAGCGCGATTTTTACTCCGCTTGTGAATAGCCACGGGATCAGCATGGACAAAAATGTTTGTATGGATAAACGTTCCATGACGAATTGAAGTTAAAGCGGCACCACGACCATTATCGTGGTTATCAGACTACTTCATTGTACTCCAAAACAAAAACGCTCCGCAACCACGAATCTGTGAATTACTCACCCCTGTTCGATTCTGGACGAATGCGGCCTGTTCCAATATGGTTTTATTCATACCGGAGCGATTCAATCGGATCTTTTAATGACGCTTTTCGCGCGGGATATAACCCGAAAAAAAGTCCGACAAGAGCCGAAACCCCGAAACCAAGAAGGGCGGCGGAATACGGAAAAGAAAAGGTCCATGATGCCCCGGTGAGAGAAACAAAGAGAATGGCTATGCCATACGAAATGGCAATTCCGGCGATGACGCCAAGAACTCCCCCCACGAACGCAAGCAGGACCGCTTCCGTAAGAAACTGGGCAATGATATCCGATTCGGTCGCCCCGAGTGCTTTTCGCAATCCGATTTCACGCGTGCGTTCCATAACCGATACCAGCATGATATTCATAACGCCGATTCCTCCCACAACGAGGGATATTGCGACAATGGACGAGATTGCGATTGTCAGAATATTCAGAATACTGCCCAACTGATCGAGCAGATTGTCCTGGGTGAGAATATAGAAATCGTTTTTTTCGGGATCGGTAATGCCATGTCGTTCTCGAAGCGTCAATTCGATATCTCGAACGGTTCTTGGCACGGAATCGGCGCCCCGAACCTGCACCCATATTTCGTTATAATGATCGATTCCCAGAAGATACGTTTGCGCGGTCGAATACGGCACGAGAACAAGTTCTCCGATATCAAAAAAGAAAATCTGGCCCTTGGGCGGAAGAACTCCGATGACGCGGAAAGATTTTCCTCCGATAGTAATATTTTCACCGATGGCGTCGCTTTGACCGAATAATTCATCCTTGACGCGGGAGCCGATGATTGCAACACGCGCGCGATTTCTGATGTCGATATCGGTAAAAAATGTTCCGCGTTCCGGAGTTATTTTGAAAACATGCGAAAGAAAATCCGCAGACCACCCCATCACAAAGGGCCGGTATGTTTCTCCGCGGTATGAAACGCTTCCCGGCACCGATACGGCAGGCGCAATTCTGACGATTTCAGGAGCGTTTGTTTTTTTGAGAAGAGATTCAACATCGCGCTCCTTGAGCGTCTTTGAAAAAATTGTCGTCGCAAAATCAAGCGGACCCTGCGGTTCTCTCCCAGGCTCGATCCACAGGATATCGGAACCGAGAGACGAAATTTCGCCCGCGATCAGCTCTTCCGCACCGCTTCCTATCGACACGATGACAATGATTGAAGCTACTCCAATGACGATGCCAAGAATCGTCAAAACGGATCGTGATGTATGCACGAAAAGATTCGAATATGCGTTTTTACACAGTCGAAGTATTTTCATGGCGCATGAATGAAAAAAAGCGGGTCGTTCACTCGTACCCCAATGCCTCAATGGGGTTTTTGCGCGACGCTTTCCATGCGGGATATATTCCGAACAGGAGCCCGATTGCGCCGGAAATAATGATACCGACAAGCGCTGCGGTCATCGGAAATGCGAATTTCCAATCAAGATCTGTTAGCGAAGTTATGATCGTTGCGGAAGCAAAGGAAAAAACAGTTCCCATAATGATACCGGCAATGCCGCCGGCTGTGGTAAGCGTAAAAGATTCAAGAAGAAATTGAAAAAGAATATTTTTTTCCGTAGCGCCGAGCGCTTTTCGAAGTCCGACCTCGGATGTGCGTTCCGTAACCGACACCAGCATGATGTTCATGATGCCAATGCCGCCGACAACGAGGGAAATTGCCGAAACTGCCGCAAGAAAAACGGTCAATATATCGGTTACCGTCGTAAAAGTTTCGCTGATTTCAGCTTGGGTTCCTACGAAAAAGTCATCATCTTCCGGATCCGTAATGCCGTGGAGGCTACGCAGGGTCGCTTCAATATCGCGTACGGCAAAAGGAACATCGTCTTCGGTTTCCGTCTGAACGATGATTCTATGGAAATATTTTATTCCGAATATATACGTTTGCGCCGTGGTATACGGAACAATGACCGCTTCATCAAAATTAAAAAAAAGAACCTGGCCCTTTTTCGGCAGAACGCCGACAATGCGATAATTCCGATCGTTAATCTTTATTTTTTCTCCGAGAGCATCGGATTCGCCAAAAAGTTCTTCTTTGACTTTTATTCCAATAATTGCCGCACTTGATCGCCCGGCGACATCGTCGTCGGTAAAAAAAGTTCCCGTCTGCGGAACAAGATTGAATATTTTTGATATGAGATGAGATGCTCCGATGACCATAGGCCGAAAAGTTTCTTTGTCGCGTGACGCAGTCTCAATTCCGAAAACGAGAGGCATTACATCGGAAACTTTCGGTACATTCGATTTTTTTTGAAGAGACGCAAGCTCGCGTTCCTTCAAGGAATTCCCATAAAACGATTCGACGACCGCGTGATCAGTAGGCCCTTTTGGTTCACGGCCGGGGACAACGGCGATTGTTTTTGAGCCAAGGGTTTGGATTTGCGAAAGAATGAGATTTTGCGCTCCTTTTCCAAGAGAAGATATCAGCATAAGCGCCGAAATGCCGATGATGATTCCGAGAATCGTAAGGAAACTCCGCGACCAGTGCGCGGAAAGCGCTGAATATGTCGTTTTAACCGAGAGGAGTACTTTCATGTGGGGTGTTATATTCTCTGTCTAAAAATTCCGGGCGAAAGCCCGGAGAGAATGCTTCGGAGATTTCTGCGGTGATGCCGCACGCACGCGCCTGTGAAGTTTCATTTTTCGAATCCGTCGTGCGCATGGTGGCGGTGTTTTACGGGGGTATCGCTTTCAATTTTCCCGTCAAAAAGTTTGATGATTCTGCTTGCATGCTCCGCGGTGTATGTTTCGTGGGTAATAAGAATAATCGTATGGCCCCTTTTTTCGTTCAAATCCTGGAGGATTTCCATCACTTGTTTTCCCGATTTTGAATCCAGGTTTCCCGTCGGTTCGTCCGCAAAAATAACTTCCGGATTGTTAACAAGAGCGCGCGCGATCGCAACCCGCTGTTTTTCTCCGCCCGAAAGTTTTGAGGGCGTATGTTCGATTCTGTGCTCAAGGCCGATCGCGGCGATAGCGTTGTGCGCGAGGATATCCCAGTCATGTTCCGGCACGTCAGAATAGGAGAGCGGGAGCCGCACGTTATCCAGAACCGAATTTCGCGCGAGCAGGTTGAACATTTGAAATACAAACCCCATTTTTTTGTTGCGGATATGCGCAATTTGATTATTGGTAAAATCCTCAATGGCTTTTCCGTCAAAACGGTATTCGCCCTTTGTTTGGCGATCAAGAAATCCGAGAATATGCAGTAATGTTGATTTTCCCGAACCGGACGGCCCCATAATCGCGACAAATTCTCCTTTTTCGATTGAAAAAGAGACCCCTGTAAGCGCACGAGTGTCGATTCCGTCGCCATGATAAATTTTTTCGAGATTACTGACGTATATCAGCGGCATGTATTGAAATTTAATAGAGTACTACTCTGTCCCCCTCTTTCAGTCCGGAAATTATCTCAATCGTTCCGTCGGATCCCCGCAAACCCGTTTCAATCGTCACCTCGCGAATTATTTCACCTTCCAAAATCCGTACTATTCGTTCCCCGTTTCTTGCAATCACAGCCCGCTGAGGGATCGAAAGTACGTTTTCATTCTGCTCCCCGAAAATATCGATATCGGCAGTCATTCCTGATTTCACGCGGTCGTCCGTTTCCGAGAGATGAAGGGTTGTTTTGTATGTGGATACCCCTTCAATAACCGTCTCTGCGGGGTCAATAAAGCTCACTCGTGCCGCAAATAGTACATCGTTTCCATACGCATCAAGAGTTACCTCCGCACGTCCGCCTACGAAAACCTTTGCGATATCCGCCTCGGGAATGTACGTCTCAATTTCAAAAAGCGCTTCGGATATAAGCGATACGATCGGAGTATTTGCAGATACGATCGCCCCAACCTTCGCATCCTGCCGCGTGATTACTCCGGAGAAGGGCGCACGAAGAACGGTTCGGGAAAGATCGGTCTTAATGCTTCGGACCGCCGCCTCACCACTTCGGATTAACGCTTCCTGCGCGGAGAGCTGTTCCGGGGTTGGTCCGGCTTTTTTTAATGTTAATTCTTCACGAGCAAGCAGGAGGGCGGTCTCCTGCGTCTGCAATTCTTTTTCTGCGGTCGTCACGTTCGCGAGGGCGGTATTCACGTTGGTGCGCGCGGTCGATACATCGGTCTTCCACCCGTCTGTGGTTGTCTGTGTGATGCCAGCGCTTGGCGTCAATCCGTTGACAAGAAGCGCTGTTTGGTCGAGAAACGCGCGGACGGCTTCAAGATGTGCTTTTGTATCGAGAACAAAGAAAGGTACATTTGATGAAAGAGAAAGCTGATCAAGCGATTCTTTCCATGCAAGGAGCCGAGCTTCAATCGAAAGCCTTCCATGTTCAACCTCGGCCCCAAGACTGCCCGAGGTCGGAAAATTCAACTGCGGATCCTGCGAACGGGGATTTGAAAAAAACTGGTCAACCTTGTATCGAACGGCATCGTCGGATTTGGTATAGGCATCATGAAGCTTGTCATATAGATTCTTTTTTGCGTCATCAAGCGATGCGCGGGCCCCTTCAACTTTGACTTCCTGCACCCTGATTTCTTCAATGCGCGTCCCTTGTTTGAGTTCCTCAAGTTTAATACGTTCCGTCTCAAGAAGAGCTTCTGCTTTTTCAAGATCGGCCGTAATACGCGATGAATCAAGCGTCATGATTGTCTCTCCTGCCAAAACGCGATCTCCGACCCCGCGGCGGACAGACGCGACCTTGCCGGAGAGTTCAAGCGATAATTCAACCGTTCGCGAGGATTTCAGCTTGCCGGTAACATTTACCTCTTCTGATACCGTGCCGCGCGTTACCAGAACGCTGTTTGGAGCTTCATCGCCCCTGGCGCCAAAATAAAAATAGACGGCAATGCCGGCTGCCGTAAGCAATGCGACTGTGATGATACCGTATTTTTTCATATTCCCATTAAAACATGGCGAAGAAAATCCCACAATACATCCCACAATACATGGAAAATTTCGATGAAAAATTTCAATACCGCATGCTTATTTGTGGATGTTCATGTCCCACATCCAGACGGTATCGGAGCGATCGGAGTTGCTCCTCTTTGAGATGAGATACCGTATCGGGATTGCTGCGCATTTTTATGACGAGTTCCGCTGCGTATTTTCCCCCAAGAAAATGCGGCAGGATGACGTAATCCGCCCCTTCGGCGTAGAGTTTCATTGCGTCCTGAATTCGGTGTGCTACCGTCATAAGAATCGCATGAGGTCGTTTTTGCTTAACGGAGCGCGTAATCAGAAGGTTGGTATCCGAGTCAGGAACGGTTGATACGACAAATTCCGCACCTGAAAAATCCAGTGATTCGAGAAAGTCATAATCTCGCGCATCGCCGTATTGAATATCAATACCCTGTTTTTTAATATCATCCATAATTTCAGGATTATATTCCACAACAAGAAAATCCTCGCCGAGTTTTTTAAATGCCTCAAGAAAATCAAGCCCGATACGGTTGCATCCGAAAAGAATGAACGGATATTGTTTTGCGGGTATGGTTTTTTCATATATTCCGGCACGTTCAAAAACGGATAAGTATCGGCGGAGTACCGAATAAATTTTATCCGAGTACAGGATAAGATAGGTCGAACCGAAAATCGTAATGATTCCAACAAGGGTGACCAAAGAAAGAGAATTGCGCGAAACTTGCCCAAAGGATACGCCGAGTGCGACAAGAATCAGGGAAAATTCGCTGATTTGCGCAACAGTGAGTCCTGTTTGAAGACTTGTTCTCTTGCGATAACCGAGGAACCCCATAATGGCCATAAGAATCAGCGGGTTTCCAATAAGAACAAGAAGAGAAAGAATCAGTCCGGGAACAATGAGTTCACGAAATCCCGATATGGAAAGTTGAGATCCAAGAAGGATAAAAAAAAGAATGATAAAAAAATCCCGAAGCGGAGAGAGGCGCGCGGAAATTTCACGACGCGACGGAAGGGTCGACATGCCGACTCCGGCAACAAGGGCGCCGGTTTCAAGCGGAAATCCAAACATACCAAAAAGGGACGCGATTCCAACCCCCCAGGCGATTGCAAAAAGAAAGAGAAGCTCAACAGAGTGCGAAAGAAATCGATTCAATTTCGGCATGAAGGTAAGCGAAAAAACAAGGATGGAAGCGACAAGAAGCAGGCCGAGCAAAAAAAGAAACGACGCCTCGGTCCAAGAGGCCGTTTCCGTAGAAAGAAGCGGGATAGCGAAAAGGAGAAGAACCGCAATGAGGTCTTGAACCAACAGAAATCCTATCGAAATTTTTGCATAGAGCGTCTCAAGGTCCCCTTTGTCGGCAATGAGTTTCAAAATAATGATAGTACTTGAGAAAGCAAGGGCTATCGCCATATACAGTGAGCCGAGCGGAGGAAAACCAAGCAGTCGGATAATGACATAGCCGACGAACGAGGTAATAATAACCTGGCCAATACCGGCAATGGTCGACACTTTTCCGAATTCCCGAATCGAGGACGGGGTCAAATTCAATCCGACCGTAAAAAGAAGAATCGCGATGCCGATTTCGGAAAAGAGCGTGAACGTCTCAATCGATTGCGCATCAAACAACAGTGGCCCGACAAGAAGTCCGGTGATAATATGGCCGATGATCAAGGGTTGGCGGAGGAGTCGCATAACAAGCGCAATTGCAGTTGCCGCCGCGACGATGATGCTTAATTGTTGAAAGAGAGACATGGATATTTTGCTGCTTTTACTATATCATGCGTGGAAATGGAACTCCACGTCTCTTAAAAAAATCGGACCGGCGGACCGAAGATGACTTGTACGAAGCGAAATTCGCATACTCGGGGTTATTTCTGCAATGGACATCCCGATACCTCGCTTAATTTTTCAAGCGGCGTATAGCCGGATTCAAAGCGATACACTTCATTTCCTTCCGGATCTTCCTGAATCCACGTCGGTGTCTTTTTGATATTTTTCGAAATACAGCGTTCATCCTGCGACTCGGGATTTTCCGGATCGCACTCGATTTCCTCGATATACGTGAATGCGTCTCCGAACGCAACGCGCTGTCGCGCGCAGGAAGCGCACGTAATCGATCCATACATGATGTACCCTTTCTCATCAAGGCATCGGGCAAATTCAACGTATATATTCCCTGGGCCGGTATTTGTTTGAATGAGGTACGTACCGCCCGCCGCAATGAGGCCGAGCACAATTGCGGAATTGAAGAAATACACAACAGGCCTGCTCGAACCGAGGAGCCAAAAGGAAGTGCCGGCAATGGCAATGATGATAATCTTTGCTGATTCGCATGCGATACATACGCTTTTAATGACGAAATATTCCATTGCGGAGAGGTATACGGAGGGGCCAAGGAAAACGATCGAAAAGAAGAGAATCGCTTTAACAATGAACGCATCATAGCGCCACAGGAGGACCCCAAGCGCTCCGAGAAAAAAAAATAAACCAAGAAAAGCAATCGGAATCCCCATAAACTCGGAGTAAATGGTCTGATTTACCAGATCGCACGAAAAATAAGCTCCGATCTCGCAAAAGCCGGAAGATTCGATTTTCTGCTTGACATAGATAAGATCCGCCATCACGGCTGCTCCGAGAAGCGACAAGATGATCAGAATTATCCGTCCCGCGCGTGGGAATTTCTGCATAGTGTTACGCTACTTGAATGATGCTTTGACTCGTCGCATACTGGTACCATGCGGCGAGGTTCCGACAATGTATCATCAATCGATGGCTTGCTTCAATGTAGCCGGTATTCATTCGGACCGAATCGACTTCATTATTGCGGACCCGATGCGACTCGCGAAATGCTTGATTATTTGAATTACGGAAGGGGGGATGCGGGTCTCGGGATACTCCTTAAGGCGTTTCGAACGCTTTATCCATATCTGTTTTTTATCGCCCGACAAAACCGGATTCGCGATCCGTTTGATCCGAGGGTTGTTGAGGCGTACTGGATCGGAAACGAACTGCTTGAGCGAGCGGGAAAAAAAGAATTTTATACGCACCTGCGGGACGAGCACGCGATACCGAAACTCATTGGCAGGAACGATTTTTCCATGATTGAAGCAAAAATTGTTCATGGTGCTCTCCCCCACCATTCATTTCATGTATGTAACATCTGGAAAAGGACCGGCAACGAAAGTTCGGCACACACGCTTGAAAGCATGGATTCGTGCAGGATCAGCTGGGGGCGTATTCGAAATATTGACGGTCCTGCCCTTTTTGTCGAGACGGAGCCGCTTGCGATAAGCCAAAATCGTCTGATGCTTGGCGAGGGCGTGATCAAAAAAATTATTCGGCCGCTTGATTCACCCCAGCATATTGATGAATGCGCGGTTGGGGATACCATTTCAATCCACTGGAATATTCCATGTGAAGTTCTCACGTCGCGGCAGGTTCAAAATGTCCGCGCATACACTCTTCAAAGCATACGCTTTGCAAACCAACATTACTCATAATCGGCTCTTTCTCCCGATTGCCGTGTTTTTCTGCGGGGCAATTGAGAACGATCCCAAACGAATGAATGTGTTCGTATTCGGAAACTCAGACCTTCAGTTCGATTCCCTGCCGCTTCGCATACTCCCCTTTCTCAAAAAAACCTGTCCTGACGTCCGGTTTTTTATCTGCGATCCGAACGAAGAGTGGGATGCGCTGGAGAATATCATCGCGATAGATACGGTTGAAGGCATTGCGTCGGTACGCTTGTTTTCTGATACGGATGAATTTATTCGTACGCCGCGTATCACAATGCACGATTTCGACGCGCTTTCAAATATTTTGCTCCTGAAAAAAATCGGAAAAATTCAAAGTATCCGAATTATCGGTGTTCCGCCCGATATGCCGGAAGATGAGGCGGCGCACTCAGTTGAAAAAATAATAAAGACGTTACGATGACAGCCATTTTACCCGTAAAAAATGTGCGGCACAGCTCATGCATGGATCATACGCCCGGATGAGTTTTTCAATTTCGTATCCGATTTCGTCCTTCGAAGCATCAGGAAGAAGATCGTTCACGAGTTTGTGAATATCTTCCTCGATGTTTATCTGGTTTTGGCCGGTTGGAACGACAATTTCTCCTTTTTCAACGATTCCGTCCTTTCGGAGCCAATATTTATGGTAGAGAGTTCCGCGCGGGGCCTCCACCACCCCCACGCCCACCGCATCCCGAGGAGCTTTTTTTATGATCGGCTCGGCAGAAATGCGCGTATGTTTCAATATGTCGATCGCGTGATCGAGTGAATGCAGAATTTCTATCGCCTGCGCAAGGTTACTTCTGAAAATATCTGTTGACGGAAAAAGGTCCAATACTGCCGCACATGCGTCTTTCGTTTTCGGATGAAGACGCTCTTTTGCAAGGTTCATCCGTGCGAGAGCGCCGACCATATACGCCTCTCCTTCGTGGGTATACGCGGATGCCTGTGAATACGGGAGGACAATGCGTTCAAGGAATGCGTCATAATGAGATTCCGGCAGGCATTCGCCGGAGCCCGTCATGATGCATCCGTCAATAAATCCGTATAATCCGTTGGTTGGAACGAGTGCCGTAAAATTTGTTTTGCGGTCAAAATGAAACGGATTGTTTTTAAAAACTTCGACGAGACGCAATACCGCAGGACGAGCCGATTCAAGCTTTTTAACCGCCTCCGCAATACCGGCCTCGTCAGGAAAATGATTGAAGCCGCCGATTGCGGGATATATCGCGTGAACGGAACGCCCCGCAATGAGCGTAGCCAAAAAATTGCCCGCCGCTTTAATCTCGAATCCGTCATGCAGCATTTGATGTTCGAACTCGTCATTTTCGTCAAAATCAAGAAATGCATCCTTTCCGACAATATCGGGCATTGCAAAAAGATATAAATGAAGCGCGTGGTCCCGGATATTCAGCCCGTACATGGTAAGAACTCTAAGCAATTTTGTCTGGTCGGTCGGTTCAATCCCGAGCGCGTGTTCGCTTGCTTCGATACTGCACAAAAGATGCGCATTGGAACAGGTTCCGCAGATGCGTGAAAGGAGTTGGGGAAGCGCGATAATCGGCTTACCCTGGAGAGCTTGCGTAAAAAAACGTTTGAACTCGGTAATTTTAAAGTGTACATGCTCCACTTTATTATTCTTTACGCGAAGCTCCAGCGAGGCAGATCCCTCGACTTTTGTGAGTCGGTCCATTGTCAAATCGAATGTGTGCATACATGATAACTGAAGTTACAAAATTTAAAATGCAAAACTACGGTTACATTCCATCCGCGGTATCGGCATCTGGCGGCATCTGCCGTTTTAGCTCAGCAACGAACGCGGTAACTGCTTTTAAAAATACCGCCGGCTCCATGGGACATCCTCCCACTTCCGCATCCACCTTCACCACCTCCGACACCTTAAGGACCTTCGGGAGCGCGGCAAAACGTGCAATAAGAAATTCCGCCTCTTTCTTCTGCTCTTCGTTAAACATATTTCGCTGTCCCGCAGGCATTCCAACTACGGCGCAGGCGCCAACCGCGACAAGTTTTTTCGACTTGCTACGAATTTCCTTCAGCTGCGCTTCGTGTTTTTTGGATGCGATCGCTCCTTCGATAAACGCAATATCAAGTTCATCAAGAATATTTTTGCTGCGGAGCACCCGTGCGTGACGGAAATCAAAAAGTTTTTTCCACTCCTGCCAGTGATCATTCATAATTTCCGTCAATACGACCGTGTTATCTTCACAACAGGAAAACGAGAACCAGCCGATTTTTAATTTTTCTGACGCAGTTTTTTCTGATTGATTCGTCATGCGCGTGAGTTAAGAAGAGATTTACGTATGAAAACACTGCCCACACCCCTATACGTTTGGAATAAGAATTCCCGCAGTGAATCCGAGTACAATCGCGATGCCTCCGATTACGGCCATGCGAATGCTGTTTTTCAAAACGCTCGCTTTGGATATTTTTGCGCCAATAACCCCAAGGAAAAATAAAGATAGGATAGATAGCAATATGGAAATAATCATTGCGCGCAAAGGAGGAAAAAGAACATACGGAAACAGCGGAATAAATCCTGAAAAAAAATAGGAAAAAAACATGATTGATGCGGAAATAAAACTGTTTTTTACTGGATGATCGGATGTTTTTGCGTATTCTTCAGCGGAGAATTCCGATAAAAAACTCCCCGCCGCCATGGACGATGCCTCGACGAGAATCAAAATAATTCCGGTCAGGAGAATGGCGGACTTTGAAAATTCTGCCGCCGCGATTCCCGAAAGAAGGCCGACTGTTGAAACAAGGCTATCCTCGACTCCAAAAATAAAATTCCGAAAATAGGAGGGGGCAAGATTTCGAAATGATGGTTTCATCCTGCCCCCATCATATCACACCATGCCTTTAGCGCCAAAACCACTCTTTGGCGGTTTTGGGCAATCCGCCGGTCACAAAGAAAAGTGCCAGCGGGGCGCCCCAGTTTGCCCAGCGCTCAAAAAAATCTCAGACAGGCTCATTCGGCATTATTGGCCAGCGGATCAGCGCAGTCCACATTACAAAACAGTATGGTAGTCACACCTTTCTATTCTCCGGAAGACCCAAGAATAACGCGTTTAAATTCTTCCGGGCTCCTTGGGTTTTGGATTTTCGATCCGTTGAGAAAAAACGTCGGTGTTCCGTTTACCCATGATGCCCTTCCGCTCGAAAGATCGTTGTCAACACTCGATCGAACCGCATCTGAATCGATATCGCGTTCAAACGCATCGGTGTCCAGACCGAGCTCCTCGGCATATGCGATAAAAAGGAGACGCGCGTCGGCATAATTTGTCCATTCGCGCTGGCGCTCGAAAATAAGATCATGCATTTCCCAGAATTTTCCCTGAATCCCCGCCGCCTCGGCGGCATACGATGCTATTTTGGCGTTTCGGTGCGACGGGAGCGGAAAATGGCGGTAGACGAAAAGAAATGACTCGCCAAGGTCCTGTTTCAACTGTTTGAGCATTGGGTAATACACCCCGCACGCGGGACATTGAAAATCGCTGTATTCAACCAAAACAATGCCGCTCTCTTTATCCCCGTATGTCCAATCATTCTCATCCGATACGGCAAGCGAAACGCTTGCGGTCCGGCCGTCCTGTGAAAACGGAAGAAATGATACAAAAAAATAGAGGATGCCGAATATGAGGACGGATGATGCCGAAACGAGAACGATGGTACGATTTCTTTTTTTCTTTTTTGCGGCCGCAATCGATGCGGCGCGCGATGAGTGAGACTGTTGATAGTGGTTATGGTTCATAGCTGTACTCCATTCGGAATGTGCTAATACAAAAGCATTTTTTCAGAATGGAGCGATGTTCATTATGTGATTAAACCAAAAATAAAAACCCCCGGACAAGAGGTGTGAACGCGCAGAAGGACCGAAAACCGCCCCTACGCGTCATAAATCACGTTTGGGCTGTTTACGGAACGCAAAAGCCAGTATAAAAAAGAATAAAATGGAGATGGCAGAATCGGGTGCAGATATGCCGCACGCATACGGAGAAATGTTTTTCTTCGAGATGCGCGCATTCCAAACCCGTCAATGAGAAAGTGGGCAAAAAGGGCGCAGATAAAGCTTAGGACCAAAAGCAGTGCGCTTCGTTCGCATGTGATACCGATCGTCAGTATCGAAACGCATGATGAGTGATAGAGCGCCTCGGATGAATTCAAATATGCATACCCCCCGGCATAGAAAGCCAGAAATATAAGCAAAAAAATAAGGTTTAATTTCGAAATTTTCATGCCGTAAAAGTCTCACTTTTTATATTCCCTATGAACATGTCCGGCTTTTCGAATAGCTGGCTCCAAAACCGTTTCCCCCTCTTCCCATCGGGCCGGACAAACTTTTCCCGGGTTGTTTCGCACAAAATCAAGCGCCTTGAGCTTTCGAACAACTTCCGCCGCGTTTCTGCCGATCGAATCCGAAACAATTTCAACGGACCGAAGAACCCCTTCCGGGTCAATAATATATACTGCCCGCATTGCGACGCCCTTCTCTTCGTCATAGATTCCCAGTTTTTGTGAAAATTTTCCGTTATGGTCCGCGGCCATTCGAAATTTAAATCCTTTTAAGAGCTCCTCGATTTCAAGCCACGCCTTGTGCGTATATACCGTGTCGGTGCTTACGGCAATAACTTCGGCGTTGTATTTCTTAAATTCGTCCGCATGGCGATTGATATCCACAAGTTCCGTCGGGCAGACAAACGTGAAATCGGCGGGATAAAAAAATAATATCACCCAGGCGCCAAGGAGTTCGTGAGAATGAAGGCGAACGACATTTCCCGATTCGGGATCATACGCCTCGAGAGAAAATTTTTCGAATATCTGATCGATTCCGGTCATGATACGTTGTTTGTCACCGATATTAATCTTGCGGGGTATGCGATATTGAAT
>Ga0155695_103_pt2 | contig 18252 bp, 15 predicted proteins | sample RifCSPlowO2_01_FD_107352 | JGI IMG/M metagenome (GOLD analysis project Ga0155695, IMG submission 107352) | Candidatus Sungbacteria bacterium RIFCSPLOWO2_01_FULL_47_10 | reverse complement strand
CATTTCTTGAAACATGGTTGTATCTCGGCGAATTGCCGCCCGGAAGAGCAATTATTGCTTTGTTCTTTCTTGCGGGCGCTTTGATTACCATACTTTGGAAATAGAAATACGGCGTCATACGCCGTTTTTTGATTTTTCGGCGTATTTGCGTATGATGAATACTATGGCAGACGACAACCGACAATTGAATCTTCCTCAACGAGAAGAAAAAATTCTTGAATTTTGGGAGCGGAACAAGATATTCGAGAAGTCGCTGGAAAGTAGAAAGTGGAGCGTAAAAAGTGGCAGGAAAACAGGACGTAAACCATGTTCCACATTCAACATTCCACACTCCCGTACATTTGTATTCTACGAAGGTCCTCCGACTGCAAATGCCGCCCCCGGCATTCACCATCTTGAGTCGCGTTCGTTTAAAGACCTTATTCCGCGGTATAAAACCATGCGGGGCTTTTTTGTGCCGAGAAAAGCGGGATGGGATACCCACGGCCTGCCGGTTGAAATTCAGGTTGAAAAAGAGCTCGGGTTAAAGACAAAAAAAGACATCGAGACATACGGCGTTGCGCAGTTTAACGAAAAATGCCGCGCGTCGGTGTGGCAGTTTAAGGAAGAGTGGGAAAAGTCGACAAAGCGCATCGGCTTCTGGCTTGATCTTGAGCGGCCATATATTACCTATGAAACTTCATACATGGAAAGCGTCTGGCGGGTCATTAAAGAAATATGGAAAAAAGGTCTGCTCTACCAGGATTTTAAAGTCGTTCCGTGGTGTTCGCGATGCGGCACCGGACTTTCCACGCATGAGCTGGGCCAGCCGGGGGCGTATCAAACGCTGAAAGAAAATTCGATTTTCGTCAAACTCAAAATTCGGGGCAAGAATAATGAGTATCTGCTTATCTGGACCACTACACCATGGACACTTCCCGCGAATGTTGCGGTTGCGGTAAACCCGAAGATTGAATATACCAAATATAAAATCACAAATCACAAATCACAAGTCACAGACAAATCTCAAACCCAAAATTCCAAATTACAAACTGCCGAATATGAATATGTGTGGTCGGCAACAACGCCCCCGCACGATGCGGATGAAAAAGTTGAAGTTGTTGAGAGGAGGTCGGGGCATTCATTGCTCGGAAAAGAGTACGAACCGCTTTTTCATATTCCGAAAGAATATTCGTTGGGGTCGAAACCGGAATATAGAGTCATCGCGGGAGATTTTGTATCGACGGAAGAAGGGACCGGCATGGTGCATATCGCTCCCGCATTCGGGGAGGACGACATGAGAGCGGTAAAGTCACAAGTCATAAATCACAAATCACAAACAAACTCAAAATTCCAAACTCCTTATACGGCCGAGCCGTCAGGCTTTAGGCAAAATTCCAAACTTGATTATCCGATTCTGCATACGGTTAATGCGGACGGCACGATGAAAGCGGGAATTGTTGGCGAAGGGAAATTTGCCAAGGCGGCGGATGCCGATATTGTCGGGGATTTGGAAAAGCGCGGCATACTCCACGCGGCAAAACCATACGAGCACGAGTATCCGCATTGCTGGAGGTGCGGCACTCCGCTTCTGTATTTTGCCAGGAACGCATGGTGGATCAAAATGACCGCGCTGAAAGAAAAACTTTTGAAGAACAACAAAACAATCAACTGGACTCCGCCGCACATCAAAAACGGCAGGTTCGGGGAGTTTTTGAAAGAGGTGCGCGATTGGGCGTTTTCACGCGAACGGTTTTGGGGAACTCCGCTTCCCGTGTGGAAATGCGAGTCGTGCGATTCCGCTCGTGTGGTGGGGTCTCTTGCCGAACTTGCGGAATTTTCAGCCCGGAAACCGAGGAATGAATACGTTATGTTGCGGCATGGTCAGGCGAGCCACAATTTGACCGGAGAAGTCGGTCCGGTACTGCCAAGATTTGCTTCCTCTTTGACACTCGCGGGAAAAACCCAGATTGAGCGGGCCTCGAGAATACTCGCGAAAGAACGCATTGACCTGATTTTTTCTTCCGACCTTGAACGGGCAAAAGAAACCGCGGAAATCGTACGGAGTGTCATTAAAAAACCGGTGAGTTATCACGCGGAACTTCGTGATTATAACATTGGCGATTATCACGGCATGAAGGTTGAAGAATTCCATAAGATATTTCAATCAACTCTTGAAAAATTCGACCGGATTGTGCCCGGAGGCGAATCCTGGTCCGATGTGAGGAAAAGAATGGCGCAGTTCGTTTTTGGCCTGGAAAAAAAATACGAGGGAAAGAAGATTCTCATTATCAGTCACGGCGATCCGTTGTGGCTGTTAAACGCGTCATTCGAAGGTATTTCGCGCGAGGAAGCAATTCGGTCCGGGTGGTATCCTGAAACGGGAGAGGTGAAAAAATTGATAATTCCTCCGCTTCCTTTTGACGCGGGGGGCGAGATAAACCTGCACCGTCCGTATATTGACGGGTTCTTTCTTGAATGCAAGAAGTGCGGGGGAGTTATGAAGCGCGTCTCCGAGGTGATTGACGTATGGTTTGATTCGGGAGCCATGCCGTTTGCGCAGATTCATTGGCCCTTCGACTCGGCTCAGGGCGGGCCTTTCGCTGAAAATTCTAAATCCGAAATCCTAAATTCTAAACAAATTCAAAATTCAAAATTTAAAATTCCAAAACTTTTATTTCCGGCTGATTATATTTCCGAGGCGGTTGACCAAACCAGAGGATGGTTCTATACCCTTCTTGCTGTTGCAACGCTTCTTGGGAAACGGGCGCCGTATAAAAACGTGATATCGCTCGGGCATGTGTTGGACAAGAACGGCCAGAAGATGTCGAAATCAAAGGGGAATATTATCGACCCGAAAGAGATGATACGAAAGTACGGCGCGGATTCCATCCGCTGGTATTTTTACAGCATTAACGCACCAGGCGAGCCGAAGCGCTTCGATGAAAAAGACCTGCAATTAAAACTCCGAAGTTTTCTTGGAACGCTTTGGAATTCGTTTGTTTTCTTTGATACGTATGTGGATAAAATTCCCGCCCTCGCTTACGCCTTTGGCGGAAAAGCTACGGCGGGCAAGCAAAATCCAAAATCAGAAAATGTTCTTGACCAATGGATTTTGCTTAAACTGGACGATTTGGTTGCCGATGTTACGAAAAGGCTCGACGCATACGATATCACCGGGGCGGCGCGCGCGATTGAAGAATTTACGATCAGCGATTTTTCAAACTGGCATCTGCGAAGATCGCGCAGGCGTTTTCAGAAACCGAAAACTCCGGTTGAAAAAAGAGGGGCGGCAGAAACTGCGGGATACACTTTGGCAACATTGGCAAAAGTAACCGCGCCGTTTGTTCCGTTTATTTCGGAAGTGTTGTGGCGGGAATTGAGGAAAAAACTCGGGTTGAAGGAAGAAAGCGTGCATTTGGCCAGCTGGCCAACCCGCAACCCGCAACCCGCAACCCGCAACAAACGGCTGTTAAAAGATATGGACGCGGTGAGAAAAATTGTGGCTGAGGCGCTGAAGATGCGTGCGGATGCGGGGATAAAAGTAAGACAGCCGTTAGCCGCACTCCACATTCCACGTTCTACGCTCAACGAGCAATTGCGTGAACTGATAAAAGAAGAAGTTAATGTCAAAGAAATTTCCTTTGGCAAGGAATTGAAATTTGATACGACAATCACGCCGGAATTGAAAGAAGAAGGGATGGTTCGGGAAATTGTGAGGAATATCCAGGAATTGCGTAAAGACCTCTGCCTGCATCCGCGGGAAAAAGTTCGCGCGCATTTTTCGGGAGTGCGCGAAATTGATGAAGTCGTTGAAAAATGGAAAAAATTCATCATGGCCGAGGCCGGAGCGGATGAGGTTTCCATCGGCGGCAAAAAGACGTTCAAAGCCGAGCGGAACTTGGAAATTGACGGAAAGCAGTTCTGGATAGGCATTGACAGAACATAGTTGGTTTTAGTATGTTTATAATAGTTCACTGCTCTTTAATTAATCGGAAACACGCGAATGACCCGGAAAGAAATTATAGAAAAGTGTAAGATTATTGAACAAAGATTGTATGATTGTGAGAAACAACATAAGTTAATCATGCTTGATCTAAAAAAATTACAAGCAGAATGTGACCATTTGAATTTAGAGACAGGCGAAAGCAAAATTTGCGCAGATTGCCGGAAGTTTTTTTGGTAAACCATATCAATTTTAAGGGTTCATTGCATTAATGACCCTTTTTTCTTTTGTCTAAAAATGCGATAATTAAATCGCACATGCTCACGAATTTGAGCACGAACGTCACGGATACATATTAGACCAGTTGCTTAATAAGGTTTTAGCCGTTTTTTTGAAAAATCATTGGCTTAAAATAAGGGTTTTTTGTATCAAATTTCCTCTAAAAATTATTAAGCAACTGGTCTATTAGTGAAATTTGTGGCCATATTCGTTCAGATTAGCGATGCACACTACCGAAGGCATCATTTTAAAAAAAATCCCTTACGGCGAGGCGGGCGCATTGATTACCGTTCTTACGAAAGACTTCGGAAAGATAACGCTTGCGGTACAGGGAGTAAAAAAAGAGGCCGCAAAGCTGAAGGGCCACATTGAGCCGATGACGCATTCGGCAGTTTCTTTTGTTATCGGAAAAAATATGTATCGGGCAACGTCGGCTGATTCGATAGATTTTTTTCCGAATATTAGGAGCGATTTTGAGAAATTATCTGTCGTCTCGTACGTCATCAATCTTATTGACGCCAATACGTTTGAGGAGCGTGGAGATCCGCGGCTCTTTGAATCGGTGCGGGATGCGTTTGTGTTGCTTGACGGTGCGGGTGGCGGCCGGTCGGAATATGAAAAAATTCTGCACGATTTTCACATTCGATTTCTTGATATTTTTGGCCTGCTCCCGCCCCAGAAAATAGGTGCCGACCATGTTAGAACTGTTTTGGCGAATCAGTTGGGGGTGCGGTATGATATAATGGGGCTATAATCAACAAATTACGAATATTCCGCGAATCTGCAAATATGTATTTGTACATTCGCGTGTATTTCGTATTTCGCTGACGCATGTCTGACAAGATAGAAGAATTGAAGAAAAGAATGTATTCCACCGGAGGGCCAAAAGAGCGCAGGCGAAAAGAATTTTCTGAAGAAGTTAAAAGCAAGTCTTCGAAGAAGAAAACATACTGGAGCGACGAAGCCGACACGGGCATCGGCGCTTTTAGCGCAGAAACAAAAGAATCGCTCAAACCGATTGTGGGGGAGGGAGAGCTCGAAAAAGGGGACGCGGCGAATGGAATAAAACGCGCATGGTCGCTCCGCACGAAAATATTCATCGGTGTCATAGCTCTCTCCGCGGGCCTTTTAATTACAGCAGCAATTTCTATTTATTTGAGCATCGCGCCTTCCGGGCAGGCGGTTGATCTTGTTATCAACTCCGGGCATTATTCCGCGGCCGGGGGGGTTGTGGAGTGGGAAATCGTATTTCGAAATACCGATACGGTTGTGATCAAAGATGTTGATGTCACGTTCGTATATCCGCCCGGTTCCATTCCCGAAGAAGATGGCGCAAAGAATACCCTGCGTTCGCGCGCATCTCTCGGCACCGTAGAGCCAGGCCAGATTCGGCGCCAAAGATTTTCGGCCCGACTTTTCGGGACTGCCGATGAAGAAAAGACCGCAGAAGCCATTGTTGTCTATCAGCCGGAGAATGTTTCTTCACGGCTTGTTGAGCGAAAAACGTTTACGACAATTATTTCCCAGGTTCCTCTGGCGGTGTCCTTTACTATGCCCGAACAGGTTGTGAGCGGACAGGATCTGGAGGTTGTTGTTGATGTAACATCAAGTTCACAGGCCGGTTTTCAAAATATATCCATGAGAATTGACTTCCCGTTCGGGTTTCAGTTCCATTCTTCCGACGTTCCTTCGGACTTTGAAAATAATATTTGGTATTTTGGGGACCTTCAAGGAGGAGAAAGCCGCCGCATTACGCTCCAGGGGAATATTCTTGGCTTGCCCGAGGAAATAAAACCGTTTCGGGTAACCCTTGGTGAGTATAATTCGGAAACGCGGCAATGGAAGACATTTCTTGAAAAAGCGGGCGAGACGCGCATTGCCCCTTCGTTTCTTTTTGTGCGCCAGGAGTTGGTGCGTCAGGAAGAGGATATCGTAAAATTCGGAGAAGTGCTGACATTCAATGTTCGGTATAAAAACAATCTGCCCGTGACCGTCCGTGATGTTTCCATTCGCGTGCGGCTTTCCGAGGAATTTTTCGATATGCGGAGTTTGAAAACGAACGATGGTTTTTTTGACGGACAAAGCCGCGAAATCATATGGAATGCCGCATCGGTTCCCGGCTTGAAAGAGCTTGATGCCGGTGAGGGGGGGATGGTCTTTTTTTCCATTTCTGCCATCAAACAACCTCCGATTACGAAGTCGTCAGACAAGGAATTTGTTGCTGTGTCGGTTGCAAATATAAATACCCAAACCGTTCCGCGCGGGTTTGAGGGGGTAAAACTTGAATACGAAGATATTTTGACTATGAAGTTTCAGACCGAGCTTTCTTTCGGGGCGAAAGCGATTTTTTACAACTCGCCGCTTGGGGCGAATATCGGTTCTCTTCCTCCGCGCATCGGCAGGGAAACGGGATATACGGTACTGTTCGAGATTTCAAACATATCAAATGATCTTAAAAATGCCAGAGTATTTGCTTCATTGCCCGGGAATGTGCGGTGGCTTGACCGGATGACGGGCGACGAAACGGAACGTATAAGTTTCAATTCATCATCAGGCGAATTGACCTGGGATATCGGGTCGATTCCCGCCGGAACGGGTTTTATCCGTCCGCGGGTTTTTCTTGCGTTTAATATTGCATTAACTCCCGGCGAGGACGTTCTCGGACAACGGGCTCTTTTGGTAAAAAATATTCGCATCGTTGCAACCGATTCTTTTACGGGAGTCGATCTGGGGGCGCGTCTTCCCGACATTACCACCGAGCTGAAGGATGACCCGCGCGCGGGACGGGAAGGATGGTCTGTTGCTGAATAGGAGCCTCGCCCCCTATTTCGAGTCGTTGGGCGAAACAGCAACCGCAAAATCCTGAAGTACCATGACACCGCGCAGAAAGAAGGCTTCTCGGATGAGGCCTTTTTTGTTTGATAACGGGATACATACGTGTATAATGAAGCAAGGATTGATATACGTTAGACATGAAAGAGACCGGCCAAAACATAATGGAAAAAATAGTCGCCTTGGCAAAAAGGCGCGGTTTTGTTTTTCCCGGTTCGGAGATTTACGGCGGGCTTGGCGGGACATGGGATTATGGGCCTCTGGGGGTTGAGCTGAAGAATAATATAAAGAAAGAATGGTGGAAAAGGTTCGTTCAATCGCGGGATGATGTATATGGGGTTGATTCGGCGATTTTAATGAATTCACGAGTGTGGGAAACATCGGGGCACACTTTGAATTTCACAGACCCGTTGTCCGAATGTAAAATATGTAAATACCGTTTTCGGACCGATCAAATTACAGACCCAAAAGTTTGCCCTCATTGCGGAGGAACGTTGAGTTCTCCCCGCAAGTTCAACATGATGTTCAAGACCCACGTCGGCCCCGTTGAAGATACTGCGGCCGAGACACATTTGCGGCCGGAAACCGCCCAAGGAATGTTCGTGAATTTTAAGAATGTTCTGGATTCCATGCACCCGAAACTTCCGTTCGGCATCGCACAGATCGGCAAAGCGTTTCGGAACGAAATCACGCCTGGAAATTTTGTTTTCCGGACGCGCGAATTCGAGCAGATGGAAATTGAATATTTTATCCGGGAAAACGATTGGCGCGGACGATTTGAATCGTGGCTTTCGGAAATGCACGACTGGGCGGCGTCAGTCGGTATCAGGAATTTGCACGACCGTGAAGTTTCTGCAGAAGACCGGGCCCACTACTCGGAACGCACCGTTGATTTGGATTTTGACTTTCCGTTCGGGAGAGAAGAACTCTTCGGCATTGCATATCGGACGGATTTCGATCTGAAAGCGCATACGGAAAAATCCGGGGCAGATCTTTCGTATTACGACGAGGAGAAAAAGGAACGATTTATTCCGCACGTGATCGAGCCGACATTCGGAGTTGACCGCACGTTACTCGCGGTGCTTATCAGTTCATTCACGGAAGAAGATGGAGGAAAACGGGCCGTTTTAAAACTTCCGATTCGTCTTGCTCCGTTCAAAGTCGCCGTATTCCCGCTTCTTGCCAATAAGACGCTATTGGTAGAAAAAGCGCGGAATATATATACGGAATTAAAAAAATATGCCCCCGTGGCATGGGACGAGAGAGGGAATATCGGCAAGCGCTACTACGCCCAAGACGAGATCGGGACTCCGTGGTGCATTACTGCGGATTTTCAAACACTTGAGGACGATACCGTGACAGTGAGGGACAGGGACACGGCAAAGCAGGAGAGGGTCGCCGTAACAGAGCTTAAGAATTATTTGGAGAAACAGTTGGAATAAAGAGTTAAACTCTGAAGTATGGAGTGAAAAATGTAAATCGACAACGCAAAATTTAAAGTTTTATTTTTTTCGTTTTACGTTTTACACTTACTACCGTGTTCAAAAAAATCGTTTTACCCAACGGCTTGCGGATCCTGACCTCTCCCATGAAAGGCACGAACACTGTCACAACTTTGGTCATGGTCGGAACGGGCTCCGATTATGAAAATTCGAAAAATAACGGCATTTCCCATTTTCTGGAGCACATGTTTTTTAAAGGAACAAAAAACAGGCCGAAACCACTTGATGTCCTGCGGGAGCTTGATTCCATAGGTTCGATCTCAAATGCATTTACGTCGCACGAGTTCACGGGATATTTTATCAAAGCGGGAAAGACATTTCTTGATTCTTCTCTTGACCTTTTGTCCGATATTTATAAAAATTCTCTTCTCAAGGAGGAAGAGGTGGACCGCGAGCGTCAGGTTATCAAGGAAGAAATCCATCGGCATAACGATACCCCCACGATTTACATCTGGCGGATATGGGAACGACTTCTATACGGCAATCAGCCGGCGGGCTGGGAAACGCTGGGCCCAGAGAAGGTTTTGGACAGTCTCATGCGCAAGGATTTTATTCATTATTTCAACACGCATTACGTTTCCACGAATACCGCGGTTATCGTTGCGGGGAGTTTCGGCGAGGACGAGACAATCGAAAAAATTAAAAAATATTTTTCCGGAATCAGGACCGCAAAAACGGGGTCCCCCCCCCCTCTTCTCGGGGGCCAAAAAAGGCCGAAGCTTGAGATCGAATACAAGGAAACGGATCAGTCCCATATCATAGTCGGTTTCCACGGCCTCCCTGCCGCGCACAAGGATGTGTTTGCCATGCGGCTTCTTGCCGTAATTACGGGCGGTTTTTGGAGTGCAAGGATGTTTGAAACGATAAGAGAAAAACTTGGCCTTGCGTATAATGTGCGATCTTCCGATGAATCATTTTCTAATCGCGGGTACTTTGTAACATACGCGGGCGTCGACCATTCAAATGCAAAAAAAGCGATTGCCGCAATTCTGAAAGAATACCGCAAACTTGCCGACAGGGGCATTTCCCAAAGGGAGCTGAAGCTTGCACGGAATTATGTCAGGGGAACATCGCTCATCGGGATGGAAGCGTCCGATGCCGTTGCTGATTTTATCGGAATTGAGGAGATCGTTACGGGAAGGCCGTTGACGGTTGAGGAAGTTTTCAGTAAAATAGATAAGGTAACGGTTGAAGATGTGAACCGGGTCGCGAAGAAAATTTTCACCGAGCGCGGTCTGAATATGGCGGTGATCGGGCCATATAAGGAACAAAAAGAATTTGAGAAACTTCTTAAATTGTAAACAGCGTATGTGCGCATATGTGAGCGTACACATTCGCGAATCGCGAATGTGTTCGTGATATACGCGGACAAATTCGCATACGTTGGCGAGGATCATGAAAGGCGCAACCCCGATAGATATCTCGTATAAAGTGTTCGTGAAATTTTTCCTTGTCGTAGGAGGAGCATTTTTGGCGTATTATCTTTCGGATGTGCTTGCGGCACTTCTTTTTGCGGTTGTGGTGGCGTCTGCCATTGACCCTGCGGTGAAATGGTTTGAAAAATATGCCATTCCCCGCCTGGCAGGCGTGATTATTATTTACCTTGCGGTTTTTTCTGTTTTCGCCGGTGTTTTTTATTTTTTGATTCCGCCCATTTTCGGCGAGTTTCGGTCGTTTCAAGATGTATTTCGGACGTATGAATCGAAATTTATCACGGGCCTGCAGGAATTTGACGGCATCCCGTTTTTTGAATTCGTTCCGAAAAGCGCCGAGGGTTTTCTTTCGTCGGGATCCCTTGCGTTGAGCGAGGTTACGGGAGACGCGCTCGGAATACTGTCTGCGATATTCGGGGGGCTTATGTCCCTTCTCGTGCTTATCGTGGTTTCATTTTATCTTTCCGCTCAGGAAAACGGCATTGCGAATTTTTTGCGACTGGTGACCCCTCTCGAATACGAAGAATATCTTATTGCCATCTGGATACGTTCTCAAAAGAAAATGGGCCAATGGCTACAGGGCCAGCTCATCCTGGGGGCGTTGGTCGGCGTTTTGGTATTTATCAGTCTTACGATCCTGGGAATTAAATATGCCCTGCTTTTCGCCGTCCTTGCGGCTCTTCTTGAAGTTATTCCGATTATCGGCCCCATTCTTGCCGCAGTTCCCGCGGTGTTTTCCGCGTTTTTGACCGGCCCGTTTTTGGGATTCCTGGTGATCCTTCTCTATTTCGTTATCCAGCAGCTTGAAAGCCATTTGATTGTCCCGACCGTTATGCGAAAAACTATCGGCCTGAATCCGCTTGTTGTGATTATCGCATTATTGATCGGAGTAAAACTCGGCGGCATTCTCGGCTTGTTCTTGGCCGTTCCCGTCGCGTCCGTTCTCGTGGAGCTTGTCGTTGATCTTGATAAGAACAAAAGAAAAGGGGCGCTTCTTCACGAGACGCCCGCCGTGAAAGTGTGACGAATATCAATATTTCAAACCCTAATGAACCAGACCGAAATCAATATAAGAACCACTTGACTGATCTTGCCCGCCCACACGTACCGTGCGTCTTTCCAGAGGTGGCGCCCGAGGAGGATTCGCGAATGCATGAATGAGTGAAATTTTTTAACCCAACGAAAAGGGTTTTTTTGTTTCCAGATCCAAAAAACCGGCTGGAGAGAATCGGGAAGAATTCCGCCGATGATCGCAATGCAGATGGGAAGCAGTTCCTGAAGGGTGAAGTGCGGCTGAATAAGCATAAGGACAAGTGCTGACCCGAGAGCGATATCGAGTGCTACCCTCGCGAGGTCCCGGAATATCAGGGCCTTGTCGGGAATAAGGCGGTGATTATAGTTTTCGCTCAAATCTTCATCGACCGAATGAAGGTGCCAATCCCAGTGGGGAATTGCGTCCGAGAGGTAATGCGATGCGACTGCAACTGTAAAAATGAGCGCAGGATCGGCGTCGAAAAAAGGTTTGGAAACCGCGGTTGCGACTAAAATATGGGTGGTTAAGGTCAAGGTTTTAGAAGCTGTGTTAGACGCTATTGGTGTAACGCCATGATAGACGCTAATAGTTATTGTACGGGTGAAATCGAGAACGTTTTCTTATTGTATCCAAGATTTTGATTTAAGAAAAGACGCCTGAAGGCGTCATATTCACTTTTGCGTTTTATTGCTTATTGTGAGGTAGCGGATTATTTCCTGGTCGTCGGCGTTCGCGTCAATATAGACCATTCCGGGGTATATTTCGAATTTATTTGAAAGGACAAGGTGAATGTTCCAGCGTTTTGCCTGCATGACGGCGCGCTTCAGATTCGGATTCTTTTCAGACCGTTCAAAAATAAAAACTTCTTTGATGCAACTGACATCAATACATCCGCGGTATGCGTCTGCACCATACACATTTTCAGTCGGAGTTCGTTTTGCGCACATGAGCATCGGGGTCCATTCTTCGCAGGGCCAACTCTCAATGCCGAGGAAACCTTCATAAGATTTCGCCACATTCTTTTTTTTCTGCAATGCCCTGTCCATAGCTTCTTCTTGTTGTTCACTGCGTACCATTTCCTCGTATGCTTGTCGTATTGCCGAATTCTTTGAAGGGGCATATGGCCAAGAGTGGGCGGTATAAAGAATTAGCGCACTCATCGAAACGACAATAAGGCCGCCGAGAATGATTTCCTTTTTCACCCGTTTTCCTTTTTTGAATAGGGCGTTTCTTGAAAAGAACGCATATCAAGGGTATCATGGACATATCATTATGTCAACGCGGAAGAAAAAATTCTATATCACAACCGCCATTGATTATGTAAACGCAAAGCCCCACATCGGGCATGCGCTTGAGAAAATTCAGGCGGATGTTGTGGCGCGATTCCATCGCAGGCGCGGCGAGGATGTCTTTTTTTTGACCGGCGCCGATGAACATGGCGTCAAAATCGTCCGTGCGGCGGATGCGGCGAAAAAACCGGTTGCGGATTTTGTCGATGAACAGTCCGGACATTTCCGACAATTGCGAACACTGTTGAATTTATCATGGAATGATTTTATTCGAACAAGCGACCAAAAACGCCATTGGCCGGGGGCGCAAGCGCTTTGGATGAAATTGCACGAGGCGGGGGATTTGTATAAAAAGAAATACCGCGGGCTTTATTGTGTGGGGCACGAAGCATTTGTCACCGAAAAAGACCTTACGGACGGGAAATGCCGCGATCACCAAAAAGCACCCGAAGCCGTCGAGGAAGAAAATTGGTTTTTCCGACTGTCGAAATATGCCCGAGAAATTGAATCAAGAATCAAGAATCAAGAATTAAGAATAATTCCGGAAACGCGGAAAAACGAAATTTTGTCTTTATTTGAATCAGGGCTCGAAGATGTGAGTTTTTCGAGGCCGCGAAAAGACTTATCATGGGGCATTCCCGTGCCGAATGATCCCGAACACACGATGTATGTATGGTGCGATGCGCTTGCGAATTATATTACCGCAATCGGATACGGCAGTGAAGATTTAAAATTTGAAGATTTGTGGCCTGCGGATGCGCACATCATCGGCAAAGATATCTTGCGGTTTCATGCGGCAATATGGCCCGGCATGCTTTTGTCGGTGAGACTTCCATTGCCAAAGTCAATTTTTGTACACGGATTCATCACGGTCGATGGAGAAAAAATGTCAAAAACGATCGGAAACGTTATTGATCCGGCGGAGCTTGTTAAAAAATATAGTTCGACAGGCTCACCACGGGCGGCACGGGATGCGGTGCGCTATTATTTATTGCGGGAAATTCCATCGGGAGAAGACGGAGATTTTTCATATAAAAAATTCGAGGACCGATACAACGGCGATCTTGCGAATGGGATCGGAAATCTAATCGCGCGCGTAGCAACGCTCGGAGAACGAGTCAGCCCTTTACACTATAAAAAAGACATGGTTCCTATTGAAGAAGATTTTAAAGCGCTTGAAGCCGAAGTGCGCGCCGAGTATGAGGCGTCACTCGAGAAATTCCGTTTTAATGATACGCTTGGGTCCGTGTGGCGCCTTGTCGGGGCTACGGATAAATATATAAACGATACGAAGCCCTGGAGTATTAAGGAAAAGGGGAAAATCACCCCCATTATTGCGTCAACATGCTATCGCATTGACGTTATTTGCGAATTATTGGAACCGTTTCTGCCGGAGACTGCTGAAAAAATAAAAGAACGGATTGCGTTTGATGATGGTGAAATAAAAATAAAAAAGGGAAACACATTGTTTCCCCGTCTGAAATGAATTATTGAAGCGGAATTGACCTGCAGTCGCTTTGCGCAGCTCTCATGTCTTTGATACTTTCCGGAGATACTACCGCGAGCTTGTCCCACCATTCTTGTCCGGAAAGTTCAGTGACATCCAGTGTTCCGGCGGGTCGCACGAAGAAGGTAATTGCTTTGCCTTTTCATCCATAAAAAGAAAGAATGTCTCACCCGATTTTACGGTCGCCACTTCCACAACATATCTTTTACCCACCGGCTCATCCTTTGAATACTCTGTCCATGTCGTGGTGTCCCCACCGCAAGCCCATTTAGCAGTAATCTGTGCCTCTTTTTCATAATCGGGCAGTGAGGGGCCCGCAAGGGCAAGCGCCGGTGCGACAAGAACAAGAAGTGAAAGAACCGCGATTTTTTTCATTGTTTCCTCCCGTGGAGTGATGGTGTCGGCTCTGTCTACGCAGGCTCATCCAAGGTAGCATTTTCGTAATTTATGTCAACCCATTCGACACACTCAGGGCAAGCCCCGAAATTATTTGATGTTCATACTCATACACAGTTTGCCGCATATGCGGACGATGCCGATGTGGTTATTCGGCGATCGCTTCAAGGCGAGGTCTGGATGGTGAATGTTGGAACACAGAAAGATACATCAAGAGCTGCAATTGAAACGGCGCATCAATATGCCGAAGGAGTATATGCAACGGTTGGGCTTCACCCGATCCACACAGAAGCGTCGTATCATGATGAAAAAGAACTCGGCGCCCCACCATTGTCATCCGCCGATTCGCGCGAATTGGCGAATGAGTCGCTGAAAGGATTTAAAAGTCGCGAAGAAATATTTGATTACACATATTATAAAAAACTGGCGCAAGACCCGAAAGTTGTAGCGATCGGCGAATGCGGGTTGGATTATGCCGTTTTTATCCGCGAGCAAGGCGAGCGGCTGCAAAAACGAGCATCCGCTGAAGCCTTTGGCGAAGGCGGACTACCTATTGAAAAACGGAAAAAGAAACAAGCCGAGGTTTTTTTAAAACACGTTGATCTCGCACGGGAGATTAAAAAACCGCTTATGATCCATTGCCGCAACGCGTTCAACGACCTCATTCAAATACTGAATGCTGAATACAGGATACATAATATTCCGCCGGGCATCATTCATTTTTTCAGCGGAACAAAAGAAGACGCAAAAAAACTTTTGGAACTCGGTTTTTCGTTTTCATTCGGAGGAGTCATCACGTTTGCCCGTGATTATGACGAATCCATACGGTTTATTCCGCTTGACAGGATACTTCTTGAAACCGACGCTCCATATGTAGCACCCGTTCCGTATCGCGGCAAAAGAAATGAACCAGCATACGTATGGGAAGTCGCAAAGAAAATGGCAGAATTGAAGGGATTCCCAGTCGAAAAAACTGCCGAAACGATGGTGCAAAACGCGCGAATATTATTCCGAATATAGAAAAGCCCCGAAAAATGTCGGGACTTTTATGATTCCGGCCTGATCGAAATACTTTTCAAAAATTCAATATCTTTTTCAGAAAGTTCCTTTAGGAGTTCTTTTTTTTGTTTTGTAATTTTAAGGGTTGCCTCTGCACAAGAAATAATGTTCCCGGTGTCTACCTGAAAAAGAGAAAAATTCAGAAAAACTTCCACATAGGCATCTTCATATTCAGTTGCGGGGCGGAGAACATACTCGTCGTCTTGTATCAAAATTTCATAACCCGCCCGAAAGAGCGTCTGATCCGCAGATTTTTCCTCGTGTGATTCCTCTTTGTCGGGCGCGAGCATATTTCGAATAAAGGCGTCGCAATATGTTTGGAAAAGAACACGCGCTTCCTCATGTGTCATGTTGCACTCCGTCTTTCAACGGCCCTTCGGCCGTTTTTCTTTCGAGCGGGGAGAGGAAAAACACTAACCCGTTTTTGCATAGCAAGTATTTCAAGTCCCACATCGGCCTCTTTTTGCAAACCGAGTTTTTGTATGGCGTCAAGGATTTCTTTTTCAATTCCCGTTTGCGGCGGCATCGCGCTCATTCATTCCCCCGTTGATCGTCAAAAGGATTTTGAATTCGTCCGCGGAGAAAATCTCTGTCGAATGATCGGGCGTCATTCGGTTCCCCTTCTTCGCTTTTGCGGTCAAGTATGTCTTCACCATCGCCGTCTTCCGCATAATCGATTTCGATATCTCCCGGGCGGATCTCGGCGTGTCCCGAAGTTCCATCGACGACAAATTCCAGCGTGATATGGATGTGGTGTTCAAGACCAGTGCCCTCCGGGATCGTCCATGCACCTATGTAGTCCAATTCGGAGGTTTTTGTCTTGTAATTTTTAAGTTCGGGAATGGGGATATTCACGACGCTGTTTTTCTCAAGAATGACAATCTCAATTCCGTTTTCAGCGGCCATTTTTTCCAATGAGTCGTATTTAGGCCGAAATGTTTGCGACTTTTCCGTCTGCCCCGTTTTTGTATAAAACATTGCCCCCTGCATTGTGAGGGCAACCTCAAGGCAGAATTTTTTCAGCTCTTCCTGGTTCATGCGCGGTCATTCCACGGGTTGTCAAAGAATGTGTTTACTATTGTACGGCGAAGGCATAAATTGTCAATCGGCGTTTTTCCTGCTACACTGGAAGGCGTATGAAATATAATCCTCAAAAAATAGAACGGAGGTGGCAGAAGTACTGGGATGCGAAAAAACTTTATTCGCCGAACGATGCGGCGGGCAAAAAAAAGAATTTCATGCTTCTGACCGAGTTTCCATATCCGTCGGGGAACCTTCACATCGGGCACTGGTACGCTTTCAGTGTTCCCGATATTCTTGCGCGGTATCTTCGGATGAACGGAAAAAATGTTTTGTATCCGGTCGGTTTTGACGCATTCGGCCTCCCCGCGGAAAATGCCGCGCTGAAGCGGGGTATCAATCCGAAAAAATGGACGGAGAAAAATATCGCGCATATGACGAAGCAGTTAAAAAGCATGGGGGCGACATTCGATTGGTCGCGTGCGGTCTCGACCATCGATTCGGAATATTATCGATGGACCCAGTGGCTGTTTCTGAAAATGTACGAGCGCGGTCTTGCGTATCGCGCAAAGACGGCCGCAAACTGGTGCCCGTCATGCCGGACGGTTCTTGCGAATGAGCAGGTGATTGACGGATCGTGCGAGCGGTGCGGCACGGCCGTCATGAAAAAAGAACTTGAGCAGTGGATGCTGAAGACGACGGCATACGCAGGCCGGCTCATCGACGATGTGGAAAAACTCGACTGGCCGGAGACGACAAAACGCGCACAGAGGAATTGGATCGGGAGATCGGAGGGAGTGGAAATAGAATTCAGAATTCAGAATTCAGAATTCAGAATTAAGGTTTTTACAACAAGGCCGGATACGCTTTTTGGCGCGACATATCTCGTGCTGGGGCCGGAACATAAAGAAATTCAAAATTTAAAATCAAAAATTCAAAATTGGTCGGATGTCGAGAAATATATTCAACAAGCAAAGACGAAGGCCGAAGAAGATCGAATTGCCGAAAACAGGGAGAAAACCGGCATGGAATTAAAGGGAATAAAAGCAGTAAATCCCGCAACCAACGAGGAAATCCCTGTCTTTGTCGCCGATTATGTTTTGGGGAGTGTCGGGACGGGCGCGATCATGGCAGTTCCTGCGCACGATCAAAGGGATTTTGATTTTGCAAAAAAATTCGGTCTGCCGGCGCGAAACGTCATAGAGCCGGTTTTCACCCAATCAACCGACCCGGGAAAAGTTGTCGATGGTCTCCCGTTTGACCATCGGGACGCCATAATTGCGATTGTGAAACATTGGGCGGATGATACATATATTACGCTGAAATGGAGGAAGGTCGCATGGGGAACATTTGTGACCGGAGGTATCGAAAAAGGCCAGACGCCGGAGGAGGCCGCCCGGATGGAGATACGCGAGGAAACAGGGTTTCTCCACCCAAAACTCATTGTCGATTTCGGGGTTGTCCACGGCAAGTTTTACCATGTGCCGAAAAAAGTAAACCGTTTCGCGCATGCCCGTGTTCTCTGTTTCAAACTTGAAGATGGCGCGAAAGAAAATATTTCTGAGGAAGAAATGGAGAATCACGAAGTATTGTGGAAGACCAAGCAGGAATTAAGAGATTTTTTAACACCCGATTCCCACTTGTGGGCATTGGAGATGCTCGGCGGGAACAGCGCGTATACCGGAAAAGGGGTTCTTGTTCATTCAGGAAAATTCGATGGTATGGATTCGGAGGAGGCGGGAGGAAAGATTGCGGAATTTGTCGGAGGAAGAAAAAAAGTCCACTATCGACTCCGCGACTGGCTGATTTCGCGCCAGCGCTATTGGGGGGTTCCGATTCCGGTAATCCGGTGCGCGTCATGCGCCCTAATGGACCCTGCCGGGCAAGGGTATCAGCCGGTATCCGAAAAAGATTTGCCTGTGTCTCTCCCGCCGCTTAAAGATTTTAAACCCGCCAACGACGGAAGGTCCCCTCTGG
>Ga0155695_150_pt2 | contig 20755 bp, 27 predicted proteins | sample RifCSPlowO2_01_FD_107352 | JGI IMG/M metagenome (GOLD analysis project Ga0155695, IMG submission 107352) | Candidatus Sungbacteria bacterium RIFCSPLOWO2_01_FULL_47_10 | reverse complement strand
GTCTGTTGAGGAAGCGCCGTACCACACCGGAACCGCCGTAAGGTTGCTTGGTGCCGCCGGAAGATTTTCAAGTGTTGTGGCATTCGCGGTGTTGGAAAATTGGGAAGCCCCGCCATTGTTGTATGCATAGACACGGTAGTAATATGTCGTATTTGCATCTAATCCAGAGTCAGAATACGAAACTGTATTAGCAGTGACTTGCGCTATTTCAGTGAAATTCGAACCATCAGGACTTCGTTCAATCCTAAAACCGCCTTCATTATCAGAATTATCCTGCCAAGACAGACCAATCTGTGAAGATGAATATGCTGTTGCAATAAGACTGCTCGGTGCGATGGGTTCAAGGTCGAACGTCGTTGCGCTCGCAATATTTGAGTAAGCAGAATCACCACCGCCATTACTTGCCTTTATACGATAATAGTAAGTAGTGTTGATCAAGACAAACGCATCCCGATAATTAGTAGTATTTGAAGGCAGATACAGATAAAAAGAAAAATTAGTTCCATCCGCGCTCTTTTCCAGAACAAACAAGTCCTCATTGTCTGAATTATCATTCCACATCAAATCAATGTATCGATGTGGCGAAGAAGTGCTCATTTCAATTCCTGGTGTAGCAACAAAATTATCCGGTGCCGCCGGAGGATTTTCAAGTGTTGCGGCATTCGCGGTGTTTGAGTATCCGGAATATTTCGTGTTTCCCTGGATTTTGTATGCTCGCACGCGATAATAATATGTCGTGTTTTCGTTGAGTCCGGTATCTGAATATGCGGCAACATTTTCTCCCACATCGGCAATCTCATTAAAACTGAACCCATCAGTGCTTCGTTCAACTTTAAAACCAGTTTCATTTCCTGAATTGTCTTGCCAAGACAGATCAATCTGTGACGTTGAAACCGCTATAGCAGAAAGATTTGACGGGGGTGTTGGTGAACTTCCGCCACCTCCGCCGACTGGCGGCTTCGCATCGACTGCTGATGCAAACAAAAGCAAACTTGCGACCGAGAGAAATGCAATATTTTTTTTCATAGGTTAAATTTTTCCACCCCCCCATCGAACAAACAATATGATGAATTATTTCCTCGCAGGAGGGTTGAGGGCTTACATTATTTGATAAAAAATAATTTCATTCATGTATCGCGTCGTAGATCGACCAACGGCGAAGCAACGGCTTCGTCACTAACTTAAGCGAATTTATTTCAAGTTTATTGTAAACATCTTTTTAGGAGGAATCAAGGAATTTTTTTGAAAAAATTAAAAACGAAACGATATGGACAAAACGCGAATGACGCTTGCGCGAATACTAAGCGACACAATAGAACTTTTAACTATTGGTATCCCATTTGCGTCAAAATAATAGACATGCTATAATAAAAGAGAGGAGGGGTAAAGTGGCTTAAAATCAGTATGATTTTATCTTATCCTCCTGATAAGCGCTAAAGTTTGTCAGGCCCAAAGCGACACGAAGAAGCCATTTATGGGTCCTCTCAAGAAAAAGTGAGAGGTTTTTTGTTTACAGGGTGTGAAGAACGTGGGGTAAAAACTGTGAACGGAACCGACGGCACATTCAAAAAAGAATAGCGTTTTGGGGAATATTCTTTCAATCCGGTTAACCCGGGTGGTCAAGTCTGGTCTCTGCGCTTTTTTAAGGACTTAAGACAAATACGGCGGATTTGTTGAAATCGGTAAATCGCTCATTTCGTTCGCTTTCCGAAAAAATCGTTTATGCGAAGCGAGATGCTGATTCACCGAGTTCCGATACAGTCGGAACGATTCATCAATTTCATCGTTTCTTTAGTCTTTAAATTAAGTGAAGAGATATGACTTGGAAAAAACTGTTTAAAACCTTCAAGGGATTCTTTGAAGGACATATGCGATTCTTGGTTTGCGGGGAATCAGAAAACCAAGAATGTAATGGCAAGGGCAGTCTTGTCAGTCTTAAGTGCGGGCACAAGAATTTCTCGGAGTTTATTCAAAACCACTCCCTTGACATTCTCTACAGTTTGTTTGCATTTATAACGCACGCATATTTTGTGGTAATTCTTGTAAGTTTCTTTTTGCAGTCATACATCCCTCACTCGACGATTCGTCTCGCAGATTCATTATCGGATCCATATCTCGGCATTATCGGTATTTATTTAGTCCTCAAAGAAGTAAGAATCCGAACCGGCACATCAAGGTCTTATAGGGTCTTGGGCGAAGTATTTGTTGTTGCCTGGGTTTTGCTTCTTTTTACATCGACCGTTCTTACGTTTGTTTCGGAGTCATATCATGTTGACGATGTATATAAATTGATCGTAACCAATTCTTTGGCATCAGTAATCATCCGAATAGGCACACTGTTTAAATATTAGAACAAAAGAAGCAAGTTGTGCGTCCACAAAATCACCCTGCTAACGCAGGGCGATTTTAATTTTTGTAATTTTAAAAATATTATCTTCGACTTACGAAAAAAACAACTGTATTGCTATATTTCTCATTTGATTCACTCATTCGGGCCACTGGGAATCGAACCAAGCCTAAGCAAATTTCTTCTCGAAATTTCTAGAGAGAAATAACATTACTCCCGTTGAGCACCATATTCGGGGTGCCGAGAATCGAACTCGGTCTACCTGCTCCCAAAGCAGGCGTACTGCCGGTATACTACACCCCGAATATGGTGCTCAACCCCAAAGCGCTCGTACTGCCGATATACTACGGCCCGATGTTTCATATAAACCAGTTTCATGTTTTAATAGTACTCATCCCAAAGAATATTCTCAATATGTTGTGTTTCATACGAACCAGTTTCACGGTTTACAGAAACAAAAATCGCATCGACGCGCCAATCTTGATTTTGAGGATATTCATTGTTGAGGAGATAAATCTGGCAAATTCTTTTGAGATTCCTTTTCTTTTTTGGGCCAATAGCAAAACCAATCGGGAATGATGTTTCATATGAAACATTTCGCGTCTTCACCTCAACAAAGACTATTTGTTTTTCTTGAATACTTACAATATCAATCTCACCCAAATTCTTTACTCTAAAATTAGTTTCAACAATCCGGTACCCGTTTTGCAATAAAAGCTCGGTTGCGATTTTTTCTCCGGCATCACCGAATTCCCTTTTTTTCGATTTCACCATAAGTGTTTCATGTGTTACATGGTTTCATGTGTTACAAAGTCGTGGTAACTTATAAATTGAAATATCAATGTTTTATAAAAAACTCCTATAAATGCATATGTCTTTTATGTCGTTAATGTCTTTTAATGTCGCTTAAATTCCTTCTCTGCAATTGAATACCCGTAAGATTTGCGGAGCGAAAGGGTGAATGCAATGATATATTTTGTATTTCCTATGGATTTTTACACGGGTCGCAGTATAGAATAAAGATATATGAAAACAAACAAAAGTGCCATTATTACATATTCTGGTATGGCAGTATCGATAATATTGTTGATATTTGCGATTGTCGGTGTCGGAGCCGGTGCACTCTATGTTCAGTTTGAGCGGAATGCCGCACAAAAAAAGATCGAAATTGCGGCCATGGAGCGGCAGTCACGAGAACAAGAATTGGCAAGGCAGTTGGATGAAAAAGTGCGCCTCGCCGAAAGCGGGTCTTTAAAAAGAGAACAGGAAAAATTTGAACTTTTTGAGAAAGTCATTTCAAATGCCCAGTGGGTTGATATGAAAGATGTTGGACGCGGAAAGGCAACCGGCAAGGCATGGCTTGCGTTTTATGCCGAAAAAACGTATGTACGGATGCGTGCGGCGGGCCTTCTCGAATCAAGGGGGTCTAATTATTATGAGGGTTGGATTATGAAAAATAGTAAAAGTAATGAATTTTTTTTAGCGGGAAATATCGATTTATCCGCTGACGGCGCGGGAATTATTGATTTAGTGCTGGATGGAGATAAAACAGATTTTCGGACTATCGTTATAACCAATGAGCCGAATGATGGCAATCCGATACCCGATATCCATATTTTGGAAGGTATATTCAGTTCAAAATTAAAACCAGATGATTTTAAGGTTGTTCTTGAGTAATAACATCCGTAACTGGTCGTCTGGCATATTATCTGAATCAGGCAATTACATATGAGAGAAGAAGTAACAAATCATGTGTATCAATTTCGTTTCCATGCAGGGATAACACAGGAAGAACTTGCGCTGGCGGTTGGTGTTACTCGCCAGACTATTATTGCCATAGAAAAAGGAAATTATACGCCATCGGTTCAACTTGCATTAAAAATTGCGCAATATTTTCATTCAACAGTCGAAGAAGTGTTTCAAATTTAGGATGTTATATAAATAAGACGAATTTATGAAAGATTATTTTTTTCAGGAGCTTGGAATATCGGGCGTTCTTCTTATTCTTTTGGCCCTCTTGCTTGACCCGTTTCATGTTTGGATGCCTGATGAATTTTCAATGTTTGTCGTTCTCGTGCTCATCATGCTTTTTATGTTCTTTGCCAGTTTTGTCTGGAGAGAACGTGGAAAAGACGAACGGGAAGCGTTTCACATTCAAACGGCTGGCAGAATGGCTTTTTTGGCCGGTGCCTGTTTCCTTCTTATTGGGATTGTGTATCAGAGCTTTCAGCACACTGTTGACCCGTGGCTTGTTTTGGCCCTTTCTATAATGATTCTTGCAAAAGCGGGAGGTTTTATTTATGGGAGAGTCAAACTGTGAAACAATGTGGTACATGAAACATAGGGATTTTCCACAGGAAAATGTAAAGTAAACTTTACATTTGGTGTCGAATAAGATATTTTATTCTTATACGCATTAAAGCGTATAAGTTTTTAATATTTATCGCTTTTCTTTATTTCTCATCGTAATTATGGATACTTTAGCAATAGCATTTGCGTTTGCCGGGGGTTTGGTTTCATTTCTTTCCCCGTGTGTCTTACCCCTTATTCCCGCCTTTCTCGCATATCTTGCAGGAACATCCATTTCAGAATCAGGAACACGACGGCGTGATATTTTTCTTGCAAGCCTCTTCTTTGTGTTTGGTTTCTCGCTTGTATTTTCTGTAGTTGGGGTCACACTGAACACCCTCCTTGATCGTGCGGCATACGACATGCAAATATGGCTTTCTCGAATCGGGGGCGCGGTTGTAATCGTATTCGGTCTTTTCTTAATGGGGTTGATAAAAATACCTTTTCTGGAGGCACGCCACGCATTGACGGTAAAACGTCAATTTCGTTCTCGATATATCACATCGTTCGTCTTTGGGGCTACGTTTGCGGCAGGCTGGACGCCGTGTGTTGGCGCGGTTCTTGGCGGAATATTGGGTCTTGCGGCAACGGCGCCCGGATCGGCATTCACCCTTCTTTTTTCTTATTCTCTCGGACTCGGGTTGCCTTTTTTGGTCGTAGGCATTTTTGCATCTCAAGCAACCGCATGGATTACCCGCATTGTCCCATATCTCCGCATTATTAACATATTTTTTGGGGCATTGATAGTTGTTTTGGGGATTTTGGCATTCACACAAAAATTAAGCTTGGTCGCCAATCTCGAGATCCTTAATCAATTTCTTCTTCGATGAACTCACGCATAAAAAAAATAACCCTTGGAATCGTACTGCTCGTTATTGTCGGGGTCATTTATTATTTGGAAAGCCAAAAACCTGCGCGAATTGCACCAGAAAACGCAGAAATAAAAATTACCGAACCGTTTTTGCGGAACGAGCAGGAGGGCAATGGAGAAGTTTTCATCAATAATCCGGTTTCGGCGGAACGTATCCTTGCGGCACCGGACCGTTCCGCGATTTTGTCAGAAAAAGCAAAAAAATATTTGCGGGCGCGAGAAATCGTGAATCCTCACGGTTTTATCAATACTCCTCCGATGAGTTCGGGACAGGCCGGTCCCATTACGATTGCGGACATCATTGGGAAAAAGATCATCTTAGTGGATTTTTGGACATATAGTTGCATTAATTGTCAGCGCACTACTCCATATCTGAACAGCTGGTATGGCACATATGAAGAAATGGGGCTTGAAATCATCGGGGTTCACACGCCAGAATTCGAATTTGAAAAAGAATATTCCAATGTTCTTGATGCCGTGAAGAAATTCAACATCCAATATCCGGTTGTATTAGATAACGACTACAGCACATGGACTGCGTATAATAATCGTTATTGGCCGCGGAAATACCTGATTGATATTGATGGATTTATTATCTATGACCACATCGGAGAAGGGGCATATGAGGAAACCGAAAAGAAAATTCATGCGTTACTTGCCGAACGGGCTGAAGTTTTTGGTGTCAAGCAAAAGATCGCAGAAGATATGGTCCGTCCGGAAGGTGTGATTTCGGTTGATTTTACGCGCGTGAAGAGCCCCGAAACCTATTTTGGAGCGTCAAGAAATAAAAATCTTGGCAATGGCGTTTCGGGACTGACGGGAGTTTTAAATTTTTCCGTGCCAAGCGATGTGGGTACAAACTCGCTGTATCTTGGTGGAAACTGGAATATCCAGAGTGAATTTGCAGAAAACAGAAACGACGGGGCGAAAATCATTTTTCGATACGATTCGAAAGATGTTTATTTTGTTGCAAGTTCGGAAGCGGGCGCATCAATTAAGATTTTACGCGACGGAAAACCCTTGACCGCAGACACCGCAGGCGCGGACGTTGTTGTAAAGGAGAGCTCTTCGGAGGCGATCATACAAGAAGACCGGTTATATAAACTCATCCAGGATAAAAACGGCTATGGCGAGCACACACTGGAAATAATAATCGAGAACCCCGGGCTCAAGGCATTTACGTTTACGTTCGGGTAAATGTATGGAAACCGGCGCAATAGAAATACCCGCAAATATATGCGGGTTTTATCATTCCGGAAGTGAATAGCCCTGCGCTGTTTTTGACTCCGCCAAGCCGAATCCGATTTGTCTTCCGTCGAAATATCCCGGGATTTGTGCTGTAATGCCGCGGTCCGTGAGTCGGATTCTGTTCAGGGTTTCCCAAATTGCATATTCATCGTGCGAACCAAGACTGAAATGAGCCCCTGCTTTGAGGGAATAATATTTGAAAAATTTTTCTTCCACGCTGTCATTTTGGAAATACTCTCTGAACTCCTGATTGGTCGCGAGTTTGCGGGCAAAATAATTTTCGATGCCATCCGTTACGGTTGTTGCTCCGTGATTCGTAAAAAATCCGTGGGTGTCACTTGGACCGACGAAATAATAGGCATCAAAACGTCCCCCGAGGTTGTTATCGCCGTCTTCAACCAGAACCCGCGACCAAAAACGCATATAATCCCCTCCCGTTACGGGAGATTCTTTCTGAAGTGCGATAAGGTCTATTTCTTTTCCAAGACCTTTCTCAAGGCCCAATATGTGCGCATGCGTTTTAAGGAGATTAAAACCCTCGCGGGATTGCAGTTGGTAAAGCCCTGGGTTTAAAATCCAAAAACGAGAACCAATTTTTTTAATCAGGTTATGCGCCGCGAATGTTGCGATTTCAATATTCGTGCGGCTATGGCCTCCTCCAGCACTCGATACGGGACAACTTAAATAGAGAATGAATTTGCCGCTGAGTTTTGCCCGTTGAATTTCAGAAACGACATAATCAGCATGTTTATCAAATAATTCCAGCCACAGCCCGCTCTGCCAGCGGAATCGCACTGGAAAATCATGCCAATCGCCTGCAAGCAGGTATTGTGTCGGGCATCCTTCTATCCAGCCAGTCTTTGCATTCATGCTCGGTCCGTTTGTATTATAAAAGTATCTGGCCTTACTGTATGAGAGCGGTATCGGCATGTCAATCGGCTACTTTGCGGAGTCGGGAAACAACAATACAACAATATGCTGTTGTATTGTTGCGATATGGGTGTTTGGGAGATTGTCCGCCGGAGGCGGATCAACCTCATGTGGAAACCCCAAACAGCGAAAGAGTCGCTCTTCCCTGGTTTCTCACTATTTAAAACGCAAAATGGGCGCACAAGGGATCGAACCCTGGTTCCATGGTTTATTTCTGCGAGAGCCGCCTTCAGCGGCTTCCTCGAAAAACCCGCGAAAGTAATATCGTTGCTTTCGTCCTCTCATTCGTCAAATTCGCGTTTTGTATAAAATGGGCGTTGAGGGGATTGAACCCCCGGCCTACTCTACGTCAAAGAGTCGCTCTACCACTGAGCTAAACGCCCGGATGATATATAAGCAAAATAGCAAAAATGAACAGGAAAATCAATTGACCATTCCCGAAAAATTCGTCATAATGCAGGTGTTCTTTGAGAATCTTTCTCACAGGGCAGAAAAAAATGGAAACGACTTATATCATCATAATTCTCTCCATGCTCCTCGGCAAATATGCGCTTGACACGGCCGCAAACGTATTGAATTTAAAAACGCTTTTGCCTTCGCCTCCGGCGGACCTCTCCGACATATATGATTCCGAACGCTATAAAAAATCGCAGGAATATACTGCGGTGAACACGCGGTTCGGTTTCGTATCTTCTGCTTTTGACCTCGGAATTTTGCTGATCTTTTGGTATTTCGGCGGTTTTGGATTGCTTGATGCCATCCTTCGGAGTTGGAATATGCCATATCTTGTCATTGGGCTTTTGTATGTCGGCGTTTTGACATTCGCCATGCAGATTGTTTCTCTTCCGTTTTCGTTTTATCACACGTTTGTAATCGAAGAGCGATTCGGATTCAACAAAACCACATATAAGACATTTATTCTCGATCGTCTGAAAGCCGCAACGCTCACCATCGTGATTGGAGGATTTGTCTTGGGTGTCATTTTAGCCCTCTTTCGCGCGGGCGGCGACACGGGATGGTTGTGGGCGAGGTTTTTTGCCTCGGCGGTATCGGTCTTTCTCACATTTATATCACCGAATATTATCATGCCTCTTTTCCTGAAGTTTACGCCGCTTGAGGATGGAGAACTCAAGGACCGCATTTACGAACTTGCTCGAAAATTGGAATTTCCCCTTGCGGGAATCTATGTTATCGACGGCTCTCGCCGTTCAACAAAAGCGAATGCCTTTTTTGCGGGATTCGGCAAGCATAAGCGCATCGCTTTATTTGACACCCTTCTTTCAAACCAGACCGTTCCGGAGCTTGTTGCGGTTTTGGGGCATGAAATCGGGCATTATAAAAAAAGGCATACGCTCATTGGAACCGCCACGGGCATTCTTGAACTCGGTCTTATGTTCTTTATATTTTCGTTTTTTCTCGATGACCCGGCCCTTTTCAAGGCGTTCGGAGTCATGACTCCTTCGGTATATTCGGGGCTTGTGTTTTTTACGTTTCTTTATACGCTGGCGGCAGCCGCCCTTTCGGTTTTTAGAAACATTCTTTCGCGTTCGTTCGAGTATGAAGCGGATGCTTTTTCTGCGCATGCCGGTGGAAATTCGCAGGATCTTATTTCGGGCCTGAAAAAACTTTCCCGCGACAACCTTTCAAACCTGACGCCGCATCCGTTTTATGTATTCCTCAATTACAGCCACCCGCCGCTGAAGGACCGCATTGCGGCACTGAAAAGAATTTCATAGGCAATAAGAATTATACGGAAAATCGTACGGATCCCTCGACCCCGCTCGGGATGAGATGCCGTACGATTTTTTTAAGCCGTTAAAACACAGACCGTAAAAAACAGGCGAAAAAAATTTCTTCGCCCGCTGTCTTGAGTTTCTATTCCAGTGTTCTTGAGAATTTGTCTTAACAATCGTCGGCCGATCGGCCAATAGTTGTTAAGATAAAACTACCTTAAGCATTAGTAATTTTTGAGAAAACGAGTTTTGTTAAAAATATTTTGCAACAGAAATTGATTTTTGAGATGGGTTCTAATTTTTGTCCTTACTATTCAAATATGTTTCTATAATTTTTCCATATTGAACAATTTCTTCAGGAGTGCACTTCAAACCCTCTCCACCAAATGCGTCATAGTCATAAAACACTTCCCGCTTTACGCCTAATTTCTCCAATGCGCCTATGTCTTGTTCCACTTCCGCCGTCTTTTCTTCCGCCGCTCTTATTTCTGGCGTTACGACTTCTATACCGTAAAAGTCGTGATACATTAAATCTACTCCATTTCCCGAGTCCCAATGAACAAATAGTGCGTCTGCGCCTTTTGATAAGTTATCAATTCCATCTTTAATCTGTTTCTTCCATTCTCCGACTTTAAATTTATGAGTTGTTTGACTGCCGGAGTTGTGGCTGGTTTCATATAAATTCAGTTCCTCTTCATCGCCGACGCCCTCAAGCGGCTTTAAATAATCATTGGTGATTTTCTTTATGAGACTCTCTTGATTTTCCTCCTGATCTTCTTCGTGTTGATATTCTTGTGAGACCATTTTTTATAAGCCAAAAAATTTTGAAATAATCAATTAATATTGATCCATGCCACAATTTTTTGAACTTTATTAATTTTAGCAAGTCTTGTTTTAATTAAAGCGCAGTTTTGCTTTTTTTGCAAATTTTTATCAGCCATAAATGAAATTGGCAGAATTTATTCCCTGAGCGAAGTGCTGGCGGAGTCGACCGCGCGCAGCCTTATTTTGGCGGTTCGTAATATTTTTTACCATTCAGCGCATCGGGAAGATGCTGTTGTTCAATTTTGGTATTTTTGTAGTCATGCGCATATGTGTATCCCTTTCCGTAATTCAGATCCTTCATTAAATTTGTTACGGCATTACGCAGGTGAAGCGGTACGGGAAGGGCGCCGTGTTTTTTGACGTCAGCGGTAGCGGCGAGCAGTCCTTTGTATGATGCGTTTGATTTTTTTGCGGATGCAAGATACGTCACGCCATGCGCCAGGTTGATCGCCGCTTCAGGCAAGCCCACGAACTCAACGGCGTGCGCTACGGCATTTGCCACGACTAGGGCCGTCGGCATTGCGTTGCCGATATCTTCGGAGGCGAATATGACCATTCTGCGGGCGATAAAACGGGCATCCTCGCCGGCTTCTATCATGCGGCTAAGCCAGTACAAGGCGCCGTCCGGATCCGAATCACGCATTGATTTTATAAATGCCGAGATGACATTATAGTGTTCTTCACCGTTTTTGTCGTAACGGATGGCTTTTTTTTGGAGTATCTCATGGATTTTTTTACTATCAAGCCGTATCTCCCCTTTTATTTTCGGAGTATTTTGAACCGCAAACTCAAGGGTGTTTAAAAGAACCCGCGCGTCCCCGTCGGCAAAGCCGATCATCACTTCTTTTGCCTTTTTATCAAATGTGATTTTATATTTTCCAAAACCGAGCTCTTTATTCTTTAGCGCCTGCTCCAAAATTTTTTCCAAAGAGCCGTCGTCAAGCGATTTCAAAACCAATACCAAGGAACGGGAAAGCAGGGGAGAAATAACTTCAAATGACGGGTTTTCAGTGGTTGCTCCGATCAGGATAATCGTCCCGTCTTCAACCGAAGGCAGAAATGCCGATTGCTGTGTTTTATTAAATCGATGAATTTCGTCAACAAACAAAATGGTGCGCTTTTTATTGAAACGTCGTCTGTCTTCCGCTTCTTTCACGATTTGTTTCAGTTCCGGAACGCCCATGGTCGCCGCCGAGAAATGAATGAATATACTGCCTGTTTTTTCGGCGATGATTCGGGCAAGAGTCGTCTTGCCGGTTCCGGGAGGGCCCCATAAGATTATTGACTGCAATGAGTCCTGCTCAGTGGCGTTTCGCAAGGGCCTGCCCTTGCCCACAATGCCGTCCTGGCCGAAGAATTCGTCAAAGTCCTTCGGCCGCATCCGTTCCGCGAGCGGCATCTGCATGACATCTTTTTGAAATAATAATCCCGCTCTTTCCATGGCTTGATTGTATAATGATACGCCCAATAATCAAATGAACGGCCACCATAGAGATGGTAAAATTAATTGCAGAGAAACGAAAATGATAATAAACACCGTCGGCTTTGTACCGGCGGCGTTTTATTTCAAACATGCAGTTTATTTATCAGTTTTTCGTGCGGGAATTCGAGAATGTCGCGGATAAACCTATCATACATATCCATGCGGTATTTGAATTCGTCCGTTGAGATGACGACGTAATTGAGCTCTTTTCCCATTTCCGACTCAAGCCATACCAAGAGTTTATTCAGCTTCGGTTTTTTTATTTTGTCGCCGACGATAAGGATGTCAACGCGGGAATTTTCTGCATTGATGAAAACACCGGCAAGGATCGCAAGTTTGATTTCTCCGGCTTGGCGGAGTTTTTTAAGAATTCCGGTTCTTCCCGCCGGGGCCGCTTTTAAGACGAGCTGACGCAGTTCCGGGAAAAAGGTAAAATCCTTATTTGCGAAATAAACCTGCTTTTTCATAATGCATTTAAGAAAAAAATAGAAGAGATGTATGGTCTTATCTTCCGGATCGTTTTTTCTTTGGGACCACTCTCCGGGCGACGCGCCGCCGTTTTCTTTTTTTGTGATTTTGTCCTTTTCGGGCTCTTTACGGCCTTCTCCCCACTTTTTTCCTATTTGTTTTCCTGTTTGATTTTCGGGACGGCTTCTTTTTCAGTTTTTTTACTTTTATATTCTGCATGGCAATAGTCCTCGATTTCACCAAACCGAATGCCACAAGCTTCCTGAGTTCTTTTCGCACGGCGTCGCGTTTCAGTTGTGTTTGCTTCAGAATTTCCTCTGTCGTAAATTGGCCGTCAGGATTCATCAAAAACAGCTTTAAAAGCCGTACGCGTGCAGTATTGTCAAATAATTTGTCGAGCGAGTTATCCATGATTCCAACAGTTTTTTTATTGTATCAAAAGTTCCGGCCAGGAACAAGATTACACACCTTGAGAAGTCCATGGTAATAAAAAGCCGCACGTGTCGCCTGCGGCCTTTCATGTGGGTTTGAAAACTACTGCATTATTTAATTTCCACCGTTGCTCCGGCTTCTTCCAGTTTCTTTTTCATTTCGTCAGCTTCCACTTTTGCCACTCCTTCTTTTACGACTTTCGGCGCTCCATCAACGAGGTCTTTCGCCTCTTTCAGGCCGAGACTGGTGAGTTCGCGAAGCGCTTTAATAACCTGTATTTTTTGGGCTCCGCCGGATTTCAGCTCGACCGTAAACGAAGTTTTTTCTTCTTTTGCGCCCGCTTCCTCGCTCGCTCCTGCCGCCGGAGTTGCGACGGCCATCGGCATTGCGGCCGATACGCCGAATTTTTCTTCAAGGGCTTTGACGAGTTCAGAAAGCTCCAAAACCGTCATTTTCTCGACTGCCTCAAGTATTTCTTGTTTTTTCATTTTTTTAATCACTTATCAAACCCGAATTCATTTCGCGAATATTCGCGAATTAAATTAGCGATTGGATTAGAGATAAATTTTTATTTTTTTTCTTTAATTTTATTTAATACCACAACTAAATTTCTCAAATTTCCATGCAGAACGGTGTGAAATCCCTGAATGGGCGAATTGAGAACCCATGCCAGTTGCGCGAGCAATTGCTCGCGGCCGGGAAGCTTTGCAAGCGTCAGCACTTCTCTTCCTTCAAGAAATTTTCCGTCAAGAATCCCCTTAAGCACGGTAAATGTCGTATTTTCTTTTGAAAATTTTGCAGCGGTTTTGACCGGCCCTATCTGGTCCTCATATCCGAAAATAACGCCGATTTCCCCCTCAAGCGTCTTTGGGTCGTATTCTATTCCGATTGCTTTGAGGGCGATTCGCAAGAATGTTTTTTTTGCGACCTTGAATTCCGCCCCCGCCTTTTTCATTTCACGGCGAAGGGTTGTAAGTTTCGTTACGTTCACCCCCCGAAAGTCCGTAAAGATGGCGATCTTCTGTTTTTTAAACCGCCCCGCAAGTTCTTCGACAATTTTTGTTTTTTTCTCTCTTGTGAGTGGCATAAATAAATAGCCGTTTTGACCGGCAGAAAACCCAAAAAATAACCAAAAAAGCGATTATTTTTGAATCCTCGGCAGGTCTTAATGCCTTTAATGGGCCGCCTGCTTTCATTGGATATCCTTATTATTCATAAGTATACGCACCCCTATTTTTTTGTCAAATAAAAAAAGCGGGTTACATATAACCCGCCTGCACAAGAGTTCGTATCTTCGATTAACCGATCAGGATTTGCGCTGTCCTGCGGCGGCGACCGCAATTTTTTCTTTTGTTTCCGTAGTGACAAATTCGGGAAGTTCTTCCCGCGCCCCTTCGGCAAGAGCGCGCGGCGGCTGTTCACCGATCTCTTTTACCGAGAATTGTTCCAGTTCGATCTGCCTAAGCTCTTCAAGTTGGCCCATGATTTCATCCGCCTTTGCGTCAAGGAATTGTCTTGTGTCGGGGGATGCGATTGCGTACTCCGACGCAAGCTCAAGCCCCTTCAGCACGACCTTGATCGCCTGAACCGACCGCTCGGCCGTGAGGCAAAGCGCGTCCTTTGCGGTAAAGTTTGCCCGCGACATATCGGTCATGACGCCCGCGCTGTCGCGAAGAACGATAAACGGCTTGTAGTAGTTCACATAGGCGTAATATTGGGTCATGCCGTAATGAAGATTCCGAAGCCCCGCAATGACAGCGCTTCCCAGAAGCCGCATCAGGGCTCCGTATCCTTCGGCGTTCTGTTCGAGATTTTTCAGAAGCGACTGTTTGCGCATTTCTTTTTCTTCGTCGGTCAGAACCGAGAATTCGTCATCAAGCATTTTTGCGATGCTTTCAGAGATCGTAATTCCGGAACTCTCGGCCATATATTCCTGAAGCTCGCGCGCGTTAAGATTTTTTTCTTTTGCGCTCGCGATATCGGCGAGCAGATCTTTCAGCTCCGCTTCTTTTTGGAGGGAAATATTTGAAAGCTGATCAAGCGCCTCTTCGAGCCGGTCGACATTTTTTCTGAGCTCGCGCTCCATAAATTCGAGCGCATCGCGGTCTTCGGCCATCAATTTGAGGAGGGGAGAAGGAAGAAGCCCGTGCAAGACCTGCGGGATCGGCAGCCAGCGCATGATGCGGGCCGTAATTCTCCGCCCCTGCTCCGGCTCGGCATCCAAGATTTTTCTGATCTTTTTGTCGGTCTTGAGGAGCTCGTCGGAGCCCTCTTTCATCCCCTTGATGATTTCTTTCAGGCGGTCATCCTCTTCGGCGGCAAAACCGCCTTCGAATCTATTTCCTCGTTTTGTCATCTGAAGGATAGTTCCCATGGCGTGTTTTCTCCTCGTTATGGGCGGTTTTTGATGATGAATTTCCATGTACCCCACGCGAGGACGCCGAGTAACGCCCAAGGCCAAATCGCGCCAAGAATCCAGAAAACCGGCGATAAAACAAGTCCGGCGACTTTCAGCCCGGCGTATGCGCCTACTCCGAAAACGGCAAGCTTGAGCGCTTTTTTCCCTGCGGTATCGACGGTTTTTCGCGCAAGCCATCCGCCTGCGGTTGCCGCAAACGACGGACGATACACCCTATCCCTTTGTTTTACCAGGCGCTGTCTCATTTTTCTTGTTCCTCCTTTGGTTTCGGGTTTTTCCTTCTGCTTCCTGTCTCTCGCGAAATGGTCAGGACTAAGAGATAGTTTCGCCTTCGGCAGTCTTGTTTTTTATGTCATCCGACCTTTCAAGGTCACGGATGATCTTTTTCACTTCTTCCACGACAACCGCCTCGACTGCGGCATGTGTCGGCATGTTCAGCGACTGCCAGTGTCGACAGCGGTTTTCAACGGCACGCCTGAATTGTTCATCTGGGTCGAGATGGACTTGAATCATGCGCGTTCCTTCCCGCGCGACATCTTTGAACAACTGAAATACTTCTTCCCCGACTTTTTTCAGATGCTTTCCGATTTCATCTGCGCTCGGTTCCGGTTTGGGGGTGGTCTCTTTCTCTTTCCGCACGTCTTTCTCCTTTTTTGCTTTCGCTTTATTTTTCACGCTAAGAACCTTTATTTATCATTTATTCATGTAGCCGGTGTGTGTTTTTTAGTTTCCGGTTCGGATATATGGCCGCAGTAAAGAATTATCCAATCCTGGACAATAAGGGCTACGGAACCCGCAAACGCGCCCAGCGAAAGCGTCATCAAGACAAAACTCGCCCAACCCAGTACGCCCGGGAAGAAGAATCCAAAAGCGGTTTCGAAAAAAACACCGGCAGAAACAAGCAGGATTAATGACCCACCATAGATATTTTGAAGGTAATGCTTCTTGGCAAGCCGGACGATGGAATCAAACTGCTTTTTTTCCAGAATCGGGTCCGGCGCGCTCTCTTTAAGAACACCAAACGCTGTCGGGAAAAGCTCCTGCAGGTAGGTATTCATGAGGAGGGTGTCTCTTCTTTCCCGCGCACGCGCTTTTTTACGCTCGCGGTTCCTTTTCTTTGCATCCTCGTTTTCGGCAGTCATCTTTGCCTGAAGCTGTTTCATGCTGTCAAGAAAATTCGCGCGGATAAGCGACGCGCTTTCTTGTGCCACAGCCGTACCGTTATGCTCCTCATGGGCGCATTCACTCGAATGGCGGGGCGAATCCATAAAAGCATGATCCCGGTAGCTCCCAAAACCACCGAATGTGTCCATGTCGGTTGCCTCCATGCGTGCGTTGGCGCGCGCGCAGTGATGTTAGATTTCAATGAACGTGTTTGTATCTGTAGCAAATTTTGATTATTTTGTCAAGTGCTTGACAGTGCTTGACATTTATTCTGTTCGATGGTACATAAGTAAGCAATACGCGTTTTTTGATAACCGGAGAAAACCGTGGCCGAAACGGAAGCCGTTGCCATATTGCGCTCGAACAGCTTTGACGATCTTCTTGCGAGAATCGACCGGGAAAAGGTGAAAAACATGAATTCCGACTTGAATAAAGATCGCATGGCAAAAATAGTCGCGGAAATCATGTCCGTATATTTTTTCATGCGCCGGGTTCTCGGCATGCCATATCGGGAGATTTCGATTGAAGAGTTTGATGCAGTCAAACAAAAGCTCAATGAAATGGCGCGGGATGAAATAAAAAAGTTTTTCGGCTGGTTAAGGGCTCCTATCAAACATGCCGCGTGGAAATATTATTCGTCGCATGGCCATTTTGGAGCGGTGCGAACTCCATTTGGAAATTGGTTTGGGATGCAGCCACTTGGCCAAGGGTTGTTGGATAAAGACACACCCCACAGTGCTTATTTGTATTCAACGAATTCTTCCTACAAAAATACCATCCCCCCAAATATAAAACGATTAGCCGAGGATATATTCAAAGCTCGATACACACCGGATTCCGGAACGGAGGAATAACATGTATCCTACGCCAGTGCCGCCGGAAGAAGGAACCATGTTTGGCGGAGGGTCGTCCGTTTCGGGTTCTTTGGCGGGCGATCTACAGCATATTTCTCCAAACAACAAAGAAATGCTGATCGGGCGGCTTGAAGCGCTTAAGTCAATGACCCTTGAGGAAGAAGGAGTGCGTGATTCCGTTCAAAAAGGATTGGAGCGGGAAAGGGAAATTGCGGATATGAAAAGAAGTTTTTCGTATGATTTTTTAGAGCTCGTGTATCGCCTATTTCACGTCGGGGCGCGCCACATTGCGGAAATGGACAAAAAAGAAGTCGAAGACCTTGATGCGATTGTATATGAACAGATAAGCGCGAAAAAGCGTTTGAGCAGGCGAATAATGTGGTTCTCGTGTGTAACCGTCATTGGCTTTTTTCTTTTTTGTTTATTTACTGATACCAGTAGTGAGTTTCTGCGCTCCGACTATATAAAAAAACGCGGAAAGCTGAAAGAATTATTCGGCGACAACTATTTTCCGCATGATGTTCTGCATGAACGGATTGAAGAAGCGCTTGCCGTGAAACCATAATGTTCGTTCCTGCGCGCGTATGAATTCCGTTATGATTCATTTTTCCGCCGCCGCTTGCAAGACGGCGCCAAGGACTGTTTCCGCTTTTTAGCGGAAATTTTTTATTCGAAAACCGAGCGCCATGTCTTACCCGCCCAAATTTGACATATTGTCAAATAAATGCTACATCTTTTTTATACGTTTATAAACGCACCTTGAAAAAACGCATGGGTGATATGCGGGAGAGCGGTAAAGACGTCCGGGCAAACGAACACATTCCACCCGATTCGCTCATTGAATGGGTGAAATCTGAAGAATCGCGTTCGCGCCTGAAAGAGATTGCGGGAAGACTTGCGTCGAACGGGATTCTTTGGGGGCGGGAAACTCCCCCCGGTTCGCGTCACAAAACACTGAAAGGAACTTCAGAAAATCTTGTCGAAAACCTTTTGAAGCTTCTTTTTATGAGCCATATCCGGCTGGGCGAGCGCCTGAGCCGTTTTGATCCCGCATTGGGCGTGCCGTGGGACACCGGGATGCTATTGCCGTCGCTCCCGACGCTCGGGGCCGATGCCGACACATATTCCGAACTTTTTGGCCGCGATAAGGCGAAATTTCGGGCGCTTGCCGGATCTTTTTCGGGATGGCGGGAGTTTTGCGAGGAGACATTTCAATGCGCCTGCGGCGTGGGGCTTAAACTGAAAAATATAACCGTTCGCCTCCTGGTGCATACTTTGTTAAAATCCGATGTTGGCGGCTTACACATAACATCTCTTGTCGGCGTGAGGTCGGACAACAGGGCGCATCTTGATAATCATTACAGTTTTTCACGGAATTCGCGGGTGGACGGGCGCACCAGAGTCATTTCATCGGTTGAGGCGCGCGTTCGTTTTGACCGCCCCCCGGTGACGGAAGGAGCGATTCTTTCGGAATCGAGCGCAAAAGAATTCGCCGGATCGCTTTTTGTTGCGGCGGTCGAGTCGATCGTCTCGGAATTTGAAAAAAGCGGATTGTGAGAATGCGCGACATGTGTAGACACCAGGACCACGAACCAAACCGGACAAAAGGAGGAGGGAAATATGTATCCTGATCTTGATACGGACAAAATCAGCCGCAGCACCGATGAGGCGGCAACAGGCCTTACGCGGCCAGAACACGCAGAAGGTGGTCTAATCAGAGAGAATTTTCTCGACTCGCTTCGAAAGGCGCAGTTAGAGAGGAAGAAAATCAAGGCCGAAGAAGAAATAAAAGCCGCCGAGCGAAAACTGGCGGAAAAACAGGCGGAAAGGGTCGTTCGGATTAAGGCGCGTCAAGAAAATAAAACCCTCTGGGCCGTTGCTTCTCTTGAATTTTTTTTGAGGAAGAATTTTGATTACGGGGAAGGAATTTGCTACCTCAAGTGTAAGGACGAATCCGAAATTCAGCAGATTAAAAAAGCCGCTCGCCGACATTCGTTAAAGTGGGTTTTGGTTTCTGGGGCGGCATCGGCGGCGCTGGGGCTTCTCTCTCTGGGTTTTCCGGTCCATGGAGAGTTTCTTCGGGTTTTCTTTTTGATCGCCGCTTGTCTGCCGCTTCCAGTTTTTTTCAGGCATCTCGGTTTTTTGGCGCGGGGATATTATTGGTTGAAAAATAATTGTGCTACCTGTATCCGGATATATGGTCGGCATGTGTGTAATTGCGTGAGTGATGGACGCTGTTAACCGGAATGGAGGACAGGAAGTCATGAGCGAACCAAGCCAGATTCTCGCCAATTCGCATGATACGCTTGCTCAAAAGATTTCCGCAAACCGGAAACAGAAATATACCAAAGAGCAGACGGGGAATTATTTTCGTCATCTGTATGAACTTGCTCAACAGACATACGGGATCGACAAAAATTTCCTGCTCGGTCTTGACCACGGAGAGTTTATTGCATTGGAAGAAGAACTACGGAAATACGCCGAGAGAAAGTATAAAAGATTTTATTACTTTTGGATGCCGCTTTTATTTCTCATTCCAATAATTGGCTGGGTTGCTATTATAGCGCGATACGCCGATTCTTCGGAGGAATTTTTACCGCTCAAGTTTATTGATGATCGGCATAACCTTGAAAATGAATGCGGAAAAGATTTTATTCAATCTCCCGCTATCAGAAATGATTTTTGCACATATCTTCATTCATCCTTATAACGAGCCCGCGTGCGGGCTCTTTTCATATGTGCTGGCATGATAAAATCCGCGCAGGGCGCGGATAAAATATAGTGGTGGCGTTATAAAGATTCGACGGATATAATCACGGTTCCTTTGAGTTCACAATGACGCCGCACCCAGAAGTCTTTATCGGGGTGATGTTTATTGCAAACGGGAATCTGTATATTGCAATAACCGTTCTGGTCCCGGATGGTCATAAGCCACTGCGCTGTTTCATAACAGGGGTCTTTGCCTTTGATAATTTGGCAATAGGGTTTGGGAAGGGACGGCGAAAGGAGGTTTTTGACTTCACGCCGGTCTGGTTTCCAAATTTTTCGAAGAATAGAACGGAGCCGCGTTAAGGCGTTCAGGACGAGCTTCATTTCGTCATTCCTGTGAATTTGGTTCGGATTTCACTGCTTTCCCCGATTCTGTTTCCAAGATTACTAATCATATTTTAAAACCTTTTTAAATATTTGCAAGGGTTTTTAATAAAAAATCGCATATTTACTTGTTAATTCATATTTCGTTGGTTTGTGATAAATTCGAATTATCTATAATGTTGAAAGTGATTGACACTATTTTTTGTTCAAATTGCTCACATAGAATCAGTATTTTTGTTGTTTTTTAAAATTGTTTATCTCATATTCTTGACAATAAGTCAATAATATGCTAATATGGTGTCATTGAAAACAAAAAACCCCTCCGCATGCAGCCGCATGAAATTCGGAGGGAAGAAGAATCTGAAGCGTTCGTTTGAAGGACTCAATAAAAAAGCTCGGTGGTATAAAATACCATTCCAAGTAAATCATTTTTATATTCATGAGTTCTGAAGACGACGTTTTGGACGAAGAGCTCTGTGTTGGGCAAAGGGCTTTCCCTTGAGCCCGTCGAAGAGCTTCGTCCCGCATAGCGGGAATAA